>Ga0115013_10000079_pt1 | contig 59333 bp, 55 predicted proteins | sample SouAtlMetagenome_2_FD_88686 | JGI IMG/M metagenome (GOLD analysis project Ga0115013, IMG submission 88686) | Marine eukaryotic phytoplankton communities from Atlantic Ocean - South Atlantic ANT15 Metagenome | ecosystem: Environmental > Aquatic > Marine > Oceanic | place: South Atlantic Ocean...
CGACAGGGGAGTTGCGTGGGCTAGATGGAAGTTATTGTAGATTTGATCCGGACCTAAAATTTTCTGTTGCCCATTTGTTGCCCAAATTCGCCTCATTTGGGGGCGTTTTCATGCCTTTTCGTGCCAAAAAAAAGAGAGCCCTCGTCGCTGGGGCGCCCAACACCCTATATATCAGGGGTTAATATGGCAGAGGGGGTGGGATTCGAACCCACGGTACCTTGCGGCACGCCGGTTTTCAAGACCGGTGCATTCGACCACTCTGCCACCCCTCCGCGATGCGCGGACGATTCTATGGATTCCCAGATTTGGCAAGACACAAATCAGCCCGAAAGTAACTTTTAAAGCCCTCTGGTTTTTCGGAGGTGTGCGATTATTCCAGCGGAACCGTCTTCGATGAGATCCGCGACGAATTCGAATCCTTCGTCTCCTCCATAGTAAGGATCGGGAACTTCTGTTTCCTCGTGCTCGGTGCAGAAATCAGTGAAGCAGCGGACTCGCTTACGCTGATCGTTTGAGCGGGCCTGGGAGATGATATCGCGATAGTTGTCATCGTCCATAGTGAGAATGAGATCGAATCTGTTAAAATCGTCAGGAGCAAATTGACGGGCACCACCTGTGACTTGGTAACCGCGATGGCGCATTGCTTTGGTCATACGGGCATCGGGGCTCTTCCCAATGTGATAGCCAGCAGTTCCGGCAGAGTCGCAAGCGATGCAGTCAGATAGACCTGATTCAGTAACCTGGTGGCGAAAAATATTTTCCCCGGCCGGCGAGCGACAAATATTTCCAAGGCAGACGAAGAGAACGTGACATGTTTCTTCCATGAGCGATGCTAGGGCTGAGAGCGTTACGTTGACAAGACGAAGCAATTTAGGAAATCTCCATCATGAGCGAATACGTGGTGGGTTTTTCCGGGTAATGAAAAACTTACAAGGGCGGATTTGCAGAAGCTTTCCTTGGATCCGAAGAGCAAAGAGGATTTAGATATTAAGATGGAGAGAGGCGGCGTCGATCACGGCAACTCCTCATTTCGCACCATTTGGAGCTCCGTTCTTTTTGCTGCTGTCATGCTTTCTCTCGCTACTTTTTTCTTTTGTCGCCGTAACTACTGATTTGGCGCAACGGAAGCCGGTGTGATTGGCCGGTGCAAGTGATTCAGAGTAGTGACGAGCGCCAGGGCGGTAGCGAAGGCAGTAGGTGTCGTGGCAGAGGAAGGACCCACCTCGAGTCACGTGAAGAAGCGAGAGGGGATGTTGGTCTTTCAATTCGGTGGGGACATCCCAGTTTCCTCGGTTCATAAACCAACCGATCATGGGCTGACTGACGCCGTTTTTCGGTCCTCTCGGGTTGGCGGTAGGATTTTTGATAAAGTCGGTGTAGGTATCGGGTCGGTAGTAATCAGAGCAATGCTCCCAGACATTTCCGGCCATATCATAGAGACCAAAAGCATTTGGAGGGTATGATTTGATTGGCGCCGCTCCGGCGAAACCATCTTTTGCCGTGTCGTAGTGGGGGAACTCTCCGGTGAACATGTTGGCGAGAAAGGTTTTTCCGTCGGGGAGTTTCTCATTACCCCAGACATAAAGTTGTCCCTCTTTGCCACCCCGGGCGGCAAGTTCCCATTCGGACTCGGTCGGAAGCCTCTTGCCGGCCCACTTGGCGTAGGCACTGGCATCTTCCCAGGTGACACATACTACGGGATAGTTTTCTTTTCCTTTGAGATCTGAATCGTGGCCGAGAGGATGTTTCCAGGAGCCGCCTTCGACAAATTTCCACCACTGCCATTCCGCTCCTTGGGCCTGTAATTCTACTGCGCTGGGCGGTCCGGAAAAAATCAATGCGCCGGGGCGCAGGGCTTCGGGGGGAGCCATGGGGAAATCTTTTTTGCTCCAACCGCGTTCGGCTTGGGTGATGTATCCAGTGGCTTCGACGAACTTCTGGAATTGAGCATTCGTGACCTCGTGGGTCTCGATGTAGAAATCCGACACGGTAACTTTGTGCGCAGGCTGCTCTTCAGTAATTGGAGGGAATCCGGGGGCCCCTTTGGCAGTGCCCCGAAGATAGGTGGCTCCCTTGATGAGAACCATTCCCTCTGGGGCCTTTTCGGCGATAAGGAGTCCGGGGAGGGTGGCTAAAAGAATGAGTCGTTTCATGAATCGCTTGGTTTCTGGAAGAAGACACCTTAACTACGTCCATGGCCATGACGAAGTTTCGCCCATGTATCGATCTCCACGAGGGAAAGGTCAAACAGATCGTGGGCGGCACTCTGGGCGACGAGGGCGCTGAAGAGAATTTCGTCTCAGAGAAATCACCTTCTTGGTATGCCGAGAAATTTCGCGAAAGTGATCTGAAAGGAGGCCACGTCATCCAACTGGGACCGGGGAATCTCCAGGTAGCACGGGAAGCTCTCGCGGCCTGGCCGGGAGGCTTGCAACTGGGTGGCGGGGTGTCTTTGGAGAATGCAGGAGAGTGGATCGAGGCTGGAGCGAGTCAGGTCATTGTTACCTCGTGGCTTTTTGACCAGGATGGCAATTTCCTCCGGGACCGCCTCAAAGTCCTCGCTGAGGAGATCGGCATGGAGAAAATAGTCGTCGATTTGAGCTGCCGCCGAGTCGCCGACGGCTGGAAGGTTGCGATGAATCGTTGGCAGACCGTTACCGAAATGGTGATTGATTTGGATATCATCGACCACCTCTCCCAATACTGCGCCGAGTTTCTCATTCATGCCGCCGATGTCGAAGGACAATGTTCCGGAGTGGATGTCCCTTTGGTCGAGCTTCTCGGGCAGTGGACCGGTTGCCCCATTACCTATGCGGGGGGAGTTCGCGGTCTCGAGGATTTGAGGCTGATCAATGAAGCGAGCGCTGGGCGTCTCGATGCCACTGTTGGGAGTGCTCTCGATCTCTTTGGTGGTTCCGGGGTGACTTACAACGAGCTTCTTGCCTGGAATAAGCAATCTTCCGATTAGTGTGACTTTCAGTTGGCGGGATGGAATCTACGAGGTTAACCTAACCACTCGGTATGAAACTAAAGTTTTGTGGAGCAGCAGGAACGACGACAGGGTCGCAGCATCTTTTGGAGGTCAATGGTCAGCGGATCCTTTTGGATTGTGGTCTTTATCAAGGACGGCGAAAGGATGCCCACGAGGTGAATTGTTGTTTTCCCCACTTTGACCCGAAGACCATCGATCAGGTCGTGCTTTCCCATGCGCACATCGATCACAGTGGCAACCTGCCCAATCTCTCCAGCAAAGGGTTCGAGGGAAATATTTACGCAACCTTCGCCACCCGGGATCTCTGCTCGGTGATGTTGGCTGATTCGGCGAGGATTCAAAAGTCCGATGCCGAGTGGTTAAACAAGCACCGTCTGAAAGACGGGTTGCCACCGGTCGAGCCGCTGTATACGCCGGTTGATGCTGAGCTTTGCCTCAGGAAATTTGTGAATGTGGGCTACAATCGAAAGCTCATGATCGCGAAAGGTGTCGAGCTCACCTTCATTGATGCCGGGCACATTCTCGGAAGCGCGCAGGTGATTCTTGATATTGAAGATGAAGACGATGGTCAAAAAAAGCGTCTTCTGTTTTCTGGAGATGTTGGCAGGGGAGGTAACGATCTTTTGCGTGATCCAGTGGCTGCTGAAGGGGTCGATTATCTGATCATGGAAAGCACCTACGGAGGTCGGGAACATGAATTGGGAACCGGAGCTGATGACCGGGTGGCTGAGGTCTTGCAAGATGCCCTGAAAAAAGGCGGGAAGGTGATTATCCCGGCTTTCGCGGTCGAGAGAACACAGCAACTTCTTTATGTTCTTCATCAATTGTTTGAGAACGGAACCATTCCTGAAGTGCCTGTCTTTGTTGATAGTCCGTTGGCCGTCAATGCTACTGAAATTTTCCGTTTGCACCCCGAGTGCTTCAACGAGGAAGTTTACGATACTTTGTTTGAACGGAGTAATCCTTTTGGATTCGAAGGCTTGACCTTGATTCGCTCGGTCAGCAAGTCAAAGGAGCTCAACGCCGATAGTGGCCAGGCTATTATTATTTCTGCTTCCGGAATGTGTGAGGCCGGAAGGATTCTTCATCACCTCAAGAACGGAATCGAAGACCCCAAAAACACCATTCTCTTTGTAGGATACTGTGCGCAGAACACCCTCGGTTATCGGATTCGCTCAGGAGACGAGACCGTGAAAATCTTCGGCAAGGAGTATAAGCTCCGCGCCAAGGTCGAGATAATGGATTCCTTCTCCGGTCACGCTGATCATTCCGAGCTCATGGAATACTTCGACGCAATCAAAGGTCCCAAGAAAAAGGTTTGGCTGGTCCACGGTGAAGAGGACCGCTCCCAGGCTCTCTGTAAAGCCCTCCAAGCCGTTCATGATGGTGAGGTGAGTGTTGCCACGCTTGATGCGGAGGTGGAATTTTAGGGGTGGCACTGCATACATGTTCTTGGAAATGCCATCGCGTTTTTAGGGTCGTCGAATTTTCTCAAGGAACACATTGAACAATGATTGGACTAGAAGAAGGGGATATTAGTTGGGAGTTGGTTCTAGCATCAGGTTCACCCAGACGGCGGGATTTGTTGCGGGAGGCAGGACTGAGTTTCCAAATTAATTCGCCAGATGTGGAGGAGCTAGAGCCTGGAGCTGAGCCGCCGCGTCAACTTTGTCTGAGTAATGCGGAGCTGAAAGCGAATGCCGTTGCCCGACAGGATCCGTTTTCTACGATTATTGCTGCTGACACCATTGTCACGCTGGGAGGGCAGGTTTTTGGGAAGCCGGTGGATTTGGAAGAGGCGGCGGGTAATCTGCGAATACTTCGAGGGCGAGTTCATGAGGTTATGACCGGAGTGGCGATTTATCACGACGCCGCGATGTCAAAATTCGTGGGCACTTCTTATGTGAAATTTCGAAATTTCTCCGATGAGGTCATCGAGGAATACCTCTCGAAAGTCCCGGTGCTCGATAAGGCGGGAGGATATGCGATCCAAGATCACGGAGATCTCTTGGTGGAGAAAATTGAGGGGGATTACGACAATATCGTCGGCTTGCCGGTTTCCTTGGTTCTCGACCAATTGGCCAAGATTGGTTTTCCTCCTCCAACATCACCGAAAGTGAAATGACTGACGACGATCTTCCGCCCCGTTATCCACTCATCTTGAATCCCAAGGCCAAGAGCGAGAAGGGGCGTCGTGCGCTGAAGTTCATCATGGCGAATGCCACCCGCTTCACCATTTACGCGACCCGGAGTCGCGAAGAGGCGATTAAATTATCCCGGAAGTTTGCAGATGAGGGCGAAGAGCTGGTGATCGCGGCTGGGGGAGATGGTTCTTTGAATGCGGTGATCGAAGGTCTGGCTGGGTCGAAAACTGCTTTGGGAGTTTTTCCAACCGGGACGATGAATGTTTTTGCGCGTGAGATGGGAGTCCCGATTTCAAAGCTCGATCAGGCGATGGATGTTATCGATGAGGGGCATCGTGAATCGGTGGATCTTTTCACGATGAATGGCGCGCCTTTTGTGCAAATGGCAGGCGTTGGTTTTGATGCCCAAGTCATTGAACAAACGACCTGGGAGAGTAAGAAAAGATTGGGGCCTCTGGCATACATGTTGACGACGGCCAAATTACTTAAAAGCAAACCTCCTCGGGTGAATGTAAAGTGTGATGATGGCCGAGAGTTTCAGGGAGTGGCGATGTTTGTTGGGAATGGCGCGCTCTACGGTGGACAGTTCCCACTTTTCCGCCGCGCCAATAATTCGGATCAACTTCTCGATGTCGTAATTTTTAAAGAGTCGGGGTATCAGTTTGTCAGAGATACCTTGCGAGGCCTGGCTAAAGGAGGGATCGATCCGCAATCGCCCGGCGATAGTGTGGTATACATTCAAGCGGCAGGCTTAACGGTGAGCTGTGAGGAGGGTGTTCCGGTTGAGGTGGATGGGGAGTTTTGGGGGAGGTCAAAAGAGATCGAATTTGCTTCGCTCGGGAGCAAGCTGGAGGTTCTCGCTCCGCAGGAGGTGAAGGAAAGTCGTTGGTATGCTCTCTTGCGTACTCTTAATCCATGGACACACTAAGATTGGCGTCATTGAAGGCGTTTTTTTTGTTGTGAACTCCAAACCCCATTTCATCGTGACGCCGGAGTTGATTCGTCGGGCGAATCGTCGGTGTGTGGGAAGGATGCTGCTTTTCGCAGTAGGATCGCTGTCGGTCTTTTTGGTGCTTTTTTTGTTCGGGTGGATTCTCATAGGCTTCTTCACACCAAACCGTCCGCTCACCACGAATATTATTTTGTGGGCGCTTGCGATTGCGCTCACTTTTTTCTATCTTGGAATCCGGTATCTTCGTCGTCACGGACCACGAAATTGGGAGCGTATCGCGCATAAGTCGGAGGTCCGTAGCGGTATGCGGATCGCCAGTCGGGGCGACTTTCATTATGTGCAAATTGGCGAGGCTGTTCTGGGTATGATGCTGGCTGGCCCCGATTGGATGGGGCGAATTCGAGAAGAGTTTGGTAAACTGGTTCCGGCTACACTTGAGAAGGCGAAATCATTAGAGGCTCTCCGACAAAACTTGGCCGCTCGTGAAGGTTGGGTTCCTCTGAAACATTTTGAGAGTCATCAGGACGAGATCGAGCAGCTGGTTGCGTTGGAAATGATTTCGATTCGTGAAATTATGACCGAGTGGCATTTACACGTGACCCTGCAAGGCACAGTGAATCGTAGTGAATCTACTTAGCTCGAGGATGGGCCGCATCGTATGCCTTACGGAGGCGTTCTTTAGTGACGTGGGTGTATATTTGCGTCGTGGAAAGTGAAGCGTGCCCAAGGAGGGATTGGACCGATCTGAGGTCGGCTCCGTGGTCGAGAAGGTGGGTAGCGAAGGAGTGACGGAATTTGTGAGGAGTCACTTTGAAGGCGATGGAGGAGTGTTGGAGGTATTTATTCAGCACGTTCCCAATAGAGCGGGTGGATAGGCGTTTTTTAAGTTTGGAGAGGAACAGAGGTCCATGGTGGATTTCTGCGGCGCTTTGGTATTTCTGCATCGCAGTGAGTGCGTAGGAACCGATGGGGACGATGCGTTCTTTTGAGCCTTTCCCCATGACCTTGACGCATTCGTTCATGGTGTCGATTTGCTCAACATCGAGAGCTGCCAATTCGGCAAGGCGGAGTCCGGTGGAATAGAGGAGTTCGAGGATCGCCGCATCACGGAGCGGCATCCATTCGGGTGCTTGTTTTTCAAGGGGAAGTTTAAGCGGGAGAGCCAGAAGCTCTTCGATTTGGGCCAGAGTGAGAACGACAGGAAGTGGTTTGTCTGCTTTGGGGAGTTCTACTTCAGCGACCGGGCTTTTTGGGTAGCCACGCCGGTGTACGAGGTATTTGTAAAAGGATCGGAAGGCCGCAAAGCGGAGGCGGATGGTGCTTCGTTTTAACTCGGCTTTGAGTAGTTCAAAAAGATAAGCCCGGAAGTGATCAGCGGTGAGCTCACGCCAGGTAATGAAGCGATCACCGAGCCATTCTCGAAAGAGGCGAATCGCAAGAGTGTAGTTTTCAAGGGTGCGCGGAGAGGAATTCTTCTCCGTGCTCATGAATTCGATGAAGCTGTCGACTTCGCTGTCCGTCAGGGAGCTCAAAGTCAAAGACTTTACCGGATTCCTGACTATTAGGGAATCCTAATTCTTTGCTTTTGTGTCGTGAGAGGGGTCGAAAAAGATTTTCACTTCGGCTTTCTTGGTCCCGAGCAAGTCCTGCGCTCGGATCAGAGCATCGCGAGTTGAGATGTTGGGATTGCTGGGTGCGTAGAAAAAGAGATTGGTTTCACCTTCTTCACGACGGCAGCCTTTTTGAAGGGTCCGCAGGACTCCTGAGCTTTTGAGCACTTTATAGACGTCCCGGGTGGCGCCGGAAATGATGAGGTGACGGTCTTGCGAGCGTACGAAGCGGATGAGATCTCGTAAGGCCATCACGCTGGTGGCGTCGAGGTGGTGGGCATTTTTCAGTCGAAGGATGATAACCCTGAGATTTGGGTCGAGCATGAGCCTCTTCACTTGGGTTTGGAAGAGCTCGGAGGCGCCGAAGAAGAGCGACCCTTCAACATGCACGATGGAAATTCCGGGCGTTTCTTGTCCGGTTTGATAACCTTTTTCGCGAAGCTCTCCTTGTTCGGAGATTTCGTACTCCACAAGGTGGGGGCGGGAAACTTTGCGCAAAAAGAGAAAGATCGAAAGCGAGACCCCGATGAAAATGGCCATGTAAAGTGGGGCGAGAAGAGCGGTGAAAAAAGTCACCAGCAGAACTCCGCCATCCTCTGGGGTGGAACGAAGACAAATGCGGATATTGCGGGATTTGATAAGAGATGCCGCGACCGCCACGACGAGTCCTGCCAGGGCGGCTTTTGGAATGAAGGAGACTGGATTAGGAATGATTAGGGCGAAAACGAAAATAGCGATTAGGCAAAAGATTCCCGAAATAATGGAGGCGACTCCGCTCCTCGCACCTGATTCAAAGTTTAGGGCGGAGCGGGTAAGTGACCCCGAAGCGGGCATGGCCGCAGTGAAGGCGCAGGCGATATTTGCAAACCCTACCGACATCATGTCCTGGTTGATCTCTGCTTTTTGACCGGTTCGGGAAGCGATGGATTTGGCCATTACGGTATTTTCCAGTGAGGCAAGAAATGCGATGGCTACCGCCACACCAAGGAGTGAAGGGAGGTCTCCCCAGAGCCCGGCATCGGTGTAATCAGGGAAGCGCAAATGGAGATCCGAAGTGGAAAAGGAGCCGAAGGTCGGGACTGCCGCAGCCCAGCTGTCGCTGGAATGAGCTATGATGGCTGATACCAGAGAAGCGATGGCCAAAGAAATCGCGAAATTTGGTAAAGCCTTGAGGTGCCGTAAGAGAACGAGATAAAGGGTGAGTGTGCCGAGTCCCAACACGGCGGGCTGCCAATAATAATGTGCGTTTACTCGAATGAGCTCGGTGAACATTCCGAAAAAGTTGCTCGCTGGTTCGACGATTTCGGCAACGCCAAAAAGATGCTTGGCTTGATTGAAAATGATCAAGATTGCCGCTCCGGTGATGTAGCCGACGAGAACGCTTTGACTAATGTATTGGACTAGGTCGGCGGCCTTGAGGAGAGCTCCGATGATGCAGATTACTCCGACCATTGCGACAAGGAGAGGCATAAGTCCGATTTTTTCCGCCTGAGTATACGAGCTGGCGGCAAAGAAGCTGAAAACCATCAGAGATGTGGCATTGGTTGGCCCCAGAATGGTGTGTCTCGACCCGGCAAAGAGAGGGGCGACAATGGCGGCAATCGCAGAACAAATAATTCCGTAGAGGATAGGAAGTTCGGCAATCGCGGCGTAGGCCATTCCTTGCGGAACAGCCAAAAGCGCAACATTTGAGGAGGCTCGCAAATCAGCCTTAAACCATTTTTTCCGGTAGTTTCGAAAGGTGTGACGAAAGGGGATGAGTTGGAGTGGGTTCTCGGCAACCCATTGTTGAAACCCTCGATAAGCGGAACGAACCTTCCGCCGGACTTGCCACTCCATGACTTAGATAATGCTCCCACAGCCTGCTGTCGGCAAGACTAGATTAGGCACTTCGGGCTGCTCTCTGGAATAAGATGATTCCGAGTCCAAGACAAATGATATTTGGAAGCCAGAGAGAAGCCAGAGAAGCCTCGAAATTCGCAGATTGCATTTCTTTGGCGAGAATGGTGAAGAGGAAATAACAAAACGCCACGAGGAGACTGAGCCCGATTCCTGCAGAGGATTCCTTTCGCCGCGAAGTCAGCGCAAGGGGGATTCCGACAAGACAAAGGGCGAGTGGAGCCAAGGAGAATGAATACCGCCGAATGGCTTCAAAAGAATACTTGTTTAGTGTTTGTTGATCGAATTCCTTGGGTGGATCGTTGAGCAACTCCGCGATTTGACTATTATCGAGATGTTTCGGTTTGGGGCGCCTTTTTTCATCTTCCTGGAGAGGGAGGGCCCAGGGTTCGATTTTGTCGGCCCAAGCGGATTGAAGATTTGCGTCACGATTATATTTTTCGAGGTAGGCTCCGGTGAGCCGAAGATCGATACGATCCGAGCCGGGAATGATTTCGGCGGGAGGGACAACATGGTCGGCGTAGACGTAGGCCAGGGGAAGGGCGCCAGGGTTGTCATCGTCTATTTGATAAAAATGAAATCCCCGCAGGCTGTTGTCCTCATCACGTTCCTCGATGTAGATCCGTTGTCCCTTCAGTCGGGACTGCACCACGCTGGGATCGAGAAGGCGGTTGGGATCGCTTTTCAGTTCGTTATAGAGCATTTGCTTTAGGTTGCCTTTTGAGCGAGGAGAGACCGTGGCGTTGAGCCACAGGCAGAGTATCGACAGAGTCAATCCGATGAGGATCACCGGAGCGGCGATGCGGACGAGGCTCATTCCGCTGCTTCGCAGGGCATTAATTTCCTGATCTCCCGATAGTCTTCCGAAGACGAGAAGGACCGCTGCGAGGAATCCCCAGGGGATAGTGTAGACGAGTGAGACCGGGAGAAGTTGTATCGAGAAAATCCAAAGAAAAGAAATCCCGGCACCTCGTTCGACGAGGATCTCGTGGATTTGCTTAAAGATATTTCCAAAGACGAGCACCCCGCTGAGGAGGACTACCGCAAAAATGGTCGTCGCCAGAACTTGGCGGATCAAATAGCGGTCGAATTTATGAATCATCGTCTGGCAGGGAAATTATACTCCATCAGGCCATTGGTCGAGAGGGAAGGAGATCGGCAACTCATTTGAAATTCTAGCACTCATTCATTTGACCAATCCAAACTTCTCGGCCAACCTCTCCGGGGAGAGTGCTGCGTGCCTGGTGGTCGCCGCGGTTTTCAAAACCGTTGAAGCTCAATTCGGGCTTGGTGGGTTCAATTCCTTCCCTCTCCGCCACTTTTTCTGCGAAGATTCCCTTTGGCTGCTCGTATCATTAATGATGAGACTTCTTGCCATTCTTTTTCTCGCTCTGGTTAGCTGCGATCAGTCTGAACCTGTTGAACCGGCTGCGGAACAGGCGGTTTGGGAAAAACCGGATACGGAAAAGTGGGCGCCAATTCAATTTGGCGGTGAAGGGGCGGTGGAGTGGAACGATGGGGTGCTTCATTTTGATCCAGGCGTTGAGATGACGGGGTCACGATACGGTGGCCGGGTGCCGACCGTTCCCTTCGAAGTGCGGCTTGAGGCGCGAAAGATTGAGGGGAGTGATTTTTTCTGTGGACTGACTTTTCCAGTTGATTCCCACGATGCTTGCGCGACATTGATTGTCGGGGGCTGGGGAGGAGGAACCATGGGAATCTCCTCGATCGACGGGATGGACGCCTCGGAAAATGAAACGACGAGTTACCATAATTTCAAAGATAATCAGTGGTATGCCATCAGAGTTGTGGTCGAGAGTGATCGGATATCGACTTGGATTGACGGGGAAGAGTTGATCAATGTTGGCATTGAAGGACGGGAGATTGGTCTCAGAAGCGGCTCCATTGAGCTATGCGCTCCATTTGGGCTGGCAACCTTTCAGACGGAGGCTGAATTCAAGGGGCTGGAATGGCGTTCTCTTGCTGATTAGGACTTGTCATTTTTAATTAAGCAGGGTAAGGCATCGCCCAACAACTTCTGACGTCAGTAAGGAGTGGGTTCTCCAACCCGCTCTTTTTGGTCTCAGGAACAATCGAATTTGCAATGACTACCGATATCGTCGCCCTCATCGAGTTCTACGAAAAAGAAAAAGCCATCGAACGCGAACGCGTTGTCGAGGCCCTGGAATATGCCTTTTGCTCGGCCTATCGTAAAATGGTGCCCGGTGCTGACGCTATTGAGACCCTGAAAGCCGAAATTAACGAGCGGAAGGGAGATACCCGGATTTTGGCCCGCCTTCAGGTCGTGGCGAACGACGATTATGTGGATAAGTTCAACGAAGTCCCCCTCGCTGTCGCTCAGAAAAAGGACGCGACAGCCGAGGTTGGTGGATATCTTGAATTTGATGTGACACCAAAAAACTTTGGACGCATCGCGGTGCAGACTGCCAAACAGACTATGATGCAGCGTCTGCGTCAGGCTGAGAAAGAGAAGATTTACGATGAATTCAAAGACCGCGCGGGCGATATCGTGAGTGGGTCCGTCCGTCGTTTCGAAAAGAGCGATGTCATGGTGGATCTTGGCAAGTTTGAGGCCCGCATGCCCAGCCGCGAGCGCGTCTCCACTGAAGAATACAATGTCAGCGACCGTATCCGTTGCTACGTTGTATCCGTTGAAAACGAGGGCCGGGGCCCAGAAATCATTCTTTCCAGGAGTCACCCTAACTTTGTGCGACGCCTTTTTGAATCGGAAGTGGCTGAAATCTCTGACCGCACTGTGGAGTTGCGCTCAGTCGCCCGGGAAGCCGGCTACCGCACAAAGGTCGCCGTCTTCACGCATGACGACAAGGTTGACCCGGTGGGTGCTTGTGTTGGTCTTCGCGGAGCTCGCGTCAAAAATATTGTGCGTGAACTCAATAATGAGAAAGTTGACATCATTCGATGGAATGACGACATCAGCGAGTTTGTTACCGAGGCACTTAAGCCCGCACAGGTTCGTAGTATCTCTCTAAACGAGGGAGATAAGATTGTGAACGTCACCGTTGATGAGGAGGATTTGTCAAAGGCGATTGGCCGTCGTGGTCAAAATGCTCGCCTGACCTCCAAGCTGGTTGGTTGGGACGTGCAGGTCCGTAAAGACGAGAGTCAGCACGAGCAATTTGAGGCGCGCGTGGGTGATGCCGCCTCACATCTTGCCGAAGCCTTCGACCTTTCTCCGGAGTTGGCTGATCGCCTCTTCCGCGCAGGTGGTGTTACCGTTGAAATGGTGGCACAGATGCCAGCCGAATACATTGCTTCACAGCTTGAAACAGATCTCTCAGTCGCTAAGAAAATCCTCGTAATCGCGCAGGGCGGCGGAGAAGCGCCTGCCGCTCCGGAAGAAGCTCCGGCGGCTGACGAAGCTTCGTCTGAGGAAGCAGGAAATTCCGAAGCGTAGATTCACCATCTCTTTCCCAAATTCAACTTTTCCCTGACCCCTAAGTAAGACCCGCATTTTAGAATGGCTGACGATAAAAAGAAAAAGGACTCCGAAGAGGAAGTGTTGAACCTCTTGAGTGAGAAGAAACAGCCCTCACGTCGTGAGCGGCAGCGTCAGGAGGCATCTAAGGTTCAGTCCTTGGACGACAAGAAAGCCGCGGCCTTGGATCTCGGAATTGAAGACGATAAGCCGAAAAAGAAATCCGTTCGAAAGACGGAGAAATCCGGTAAGGAAATCCTTCCTACTATTTCCAATAAATTGGACGTGTCTGATGCGGAGTTTATCAAGCCCGAAATATTTGCGACTCCTGAGACTCAGAAAGAGGGGGAGGAGGATACCGGATCGGTGGACGGGAATGTGATTAGCATTAAGCCTCCTATCATCGTCAGTGACCTTGCTGAAAAGATGGGGATGAAGGGTTTCGAAATCATGGCCGACTTGATCAAATTGGAAGTATTCGTTGCTCCGAACCAAGCGATTGAGCCGGAAATCGCGGAAAAAGTCTGTGAGGTGCATGGTTTCGTCTTTGAACGCGAAAAACGTGAAAAAGGAGGCGGGGTTCACAAGGAAGAGGAAGTTATTTCAGAGCCGGAACCTGAGGAGGAGGAACTGGAGGAGCAGCTTGTCTTCCGAGCTCCCATCATCACCTTCATGGGGCATGTTGATCACGGAAAAACATCGCTCCTTGATTATATTCGTAAGAGTCGGGTCGCGGCCCGCGAAGCGGGTGGAATTACCCAGCACGTTGCAGCTTACCGGGTTGATCATGGCGGCAAGCCAATCACCTTCATGGACACACCGGGCCACTCTATTTTCACCGAAATGCGCGCGCGGGGGGCCGATGTTACTGACATTGTCGTGATCGTAATCGCGGCAGATGACGGCATCATGCCGCAAACTGTCGAGGCGATCAATCACGCTAAGGCAGCAAAGAAAACGATCATTGTTGCGGTTAATAAATGCGACCTTCCTGCAGCTGACACCATGCGTGTGCACACCCAGTTGATGGAGCACGAGCTGGTCCCGGCCGCCATGGGTGGTGATATCGAAACTGTTGAAGTCTCCGCTGCTACTGGCTCGGGAATTGAAGACCTTCTCGATCTGATGGCTCTGCAAGCGGAAGTCCTTGAGTTGAAGTCCAATCCATCTGCAAATGCGCGGGCCTCGGTGATCGAAGCCAGCCTGAAGCCAGGGCGGGGGGCTACTGCCACTGTTATTGTGGAAAGTGGGACGTTGAAGGTTGGTGATCCTTTTATTTGTGGTCCTTTTGCGGGAAAAGTGAAATTACTCATCGACGAACACGGGGAGCAACTCAAGAAAGCCGGCCCATCTGTGCCTGTTGAGGTTCTCGGATTCGCTGAACTTCCGAACGTGGGGGATTCACTGGTCCAGATGGAAAACGAACGTGCCGCCAAAAAGCTCAGTGAAGAGCGTCAGGGCGAACTTCGTCAACAACGGCTCGTTCAACCCAAGAAAACCCGTCTAGAAGACATGCTTTCTTTTGTGGAGGGAGGGCAGAAAGCGCAACTTAAACTCATCCTTCGGACTGATGTTCAAGGGTCAGCCGAAGCGATTAGGAAAGCCATTGAGGAAATCGACTCTGACAAGGTATCCGCGAATTTCCTAGCGGCAGGTGCCGGCGCGATTACCGAATCCGATGTTCTTCTCGCCAGCTCGTCCGATGCCATCGTGCTTGGATTCAATGTAAAGGTTGAAGGAAAGGCTGTAAATTCAGCCAAGCGTGAGGGTATTCAGATCAAGTTGTTTTCCATCGTCTACGAATTGATCGACCAAGTTCGAGATGCGATGCAGGGAATGCTTGATCCGGTGATTCGCGAAACCGTTATTGGGCGTGCCTCCGTGAAGCAAATTTTCAAAGTCAACAAAGGGCGCGCCGCCGGTTGTGTCATTAAGAGCGGAAAGGTTTCCCGGACTGCGCATGCCCGCGTTCTTCGTGGGAAACAGCCGGTCTTTGATGGTAAGATGTCGACCTTGCGTCGTCACACTGAAGAGGTGGAAGAAGTGAAAGAGGGAATTGAATGTGGCATCCGACTTGGAAGTTTCGACGATTACGAAGAAGGAGACGTTATTGAGTGTTACACTCTCGATAAGATTGAGCAGACTCTGTAAACGACCGCGGGTTCCATTTGAACTGCCTGAGGGCTACCCATTTAATCATGGCAAAGAGACTTGATCGCGTCAACGAGCTACTTCGGCGGGAGATCAGCTTGGTGATTCAGCGTGATTTCGAGTGGAATGGAGCGCTCGTGACAATTAGCGAGGTCGATGTCACCCAAGACCTTAAAGAGGCCAAGGTCTTTGTGAGTATTCTTGGAGGCTCCTCCCTTGGGGTAATGGAAACTCTCTTTCGGAAGAGAGGATTCATCCAAAGCAAGGTCTCCAAACGGGTCGTTTTACGGAATACTCCGGTCCTCTCTTTTCGTGTCGATGCCTCGGCTTCACGGGGAGTCGATATGGTGAATCTCCTTGATGAGGTGGCGAAATTACCAACCGCACCTCCGGAGGAAGAGGAGGAATAGAATATCTATGCGTTCAAAATGCCCAAAAACAGAGGCTTTGGGCAAAAACATCTAGGAAAGCTGAATTTTTCGGAGATGGGTGTTTGACACGGGGAGCTTGGTTTTAGTTTAATCCACTTAAGAAGAAGTGCTGACAGCTTCTTAAGTATCACAAACACAACGATTCCACTATGAGCGACGAAAATCAGCCACCTAAGGCACCAGCGCCAATGAAGAAGACTTCGGCGGTTTCTTTGAAGAAAGAGACTGTCCGCGTGACCCAGAGTGCCGATCAGCCTCCAGGCGGGGCACCCACTCCTGCTCCCGCACCATCCGCAGGAGCACCTGCGCCACCTGCGCCAACCATTCCTTTGAAAACAGCAGGAGCACCTGCTGCGCCATCCGCGCCAGCGCCTGCTCCGACGATCGCTCTCAAAACCGCTCCTGCTCCGGCTACTCCGGGTGGCCACTCAACCGTCCCTCTCACCTCGCCACCGGCGACAGGACCTATCGGGGGGAGCGGTGGAACACAGCCTCTTCCACAGGCAACAGTGCAACTTCAGAGTACCCAGCAACTCGGCGCACCCACCGCCCCGACAATTGCCGGAGGAATGGGAACGATAGGGAATGTTGTCGATGACGACGAGGAGAACGACAATATTCCAACTATCCTCGCCATTATTTCCTTTGTCCTTAGCATCGCTGTTCTCGCCGTGTGTATCATGACTTGGACTTCAGCCAACGGAGAGACCTTTGGGAGCCTCTTTGAGTAAATTCTAATAAAATAGTATTATGCTACTTCCTATTATTCTTTTGATTCTCGGTGCGGCTGTTGCGGCACTTCAGTTTGTCTCAACCGGGCTGTAAGAATTTTCACAAATCATCCCATTTGAAGAAATGGGAAACCTGCAAAGGGTGGCTCTTGACGCCACCCTTTTTGCGTACATAGTCAGCCCATGGCTCTAACGATTACCGAAGACAACTTCGAAGCAGAGGTTCTCAACTCAGATCAGCCCGTTCTAGTGGATTTCTGGGCGGAATGGTGCGGTCCCTGCAAAATGATTTCTCCAATGGTAGATGCGGTTGCTACCGAGGTCGAAGGAACGGCCAAGGTCGGGAAGTGCAATCTTGACGACGGTCAAGCTCTGGCCGCGAAGTACGGAATCCGCTCTATCCCAACTCTTCTGTTCTTCAAGGATGGGGAAGTGAAGGACCAAATCGTGGGAGCCTCCGTTACCCAGTCCCAGATCTCCGAGAAGCTGAAGGCACTCGCTTAGACGATCTCATCAGCTCAATAAGGAATGGGAGGCCCAAAGGGACCCTCCCGTTTTTTTTGGTGAGATAGTTAAAAATTAGAACTTCTTGCCGTAGGCGGCATTTTCAAATCCTTGACCCAAACGCTGGAAATCGCGCCCCATGCCAACGAATGTATTACAGGAGGAGAGAAAGAGAGAGGCGAGAGCGAAGAGAGCGATTATCAGGGGAAAGCGAAAGTTCATAAAGCTAAACTAAATCTGACTTTCCCTGCTGACAAGTCATTATTATTGGGCACCTTTCAGCGCCTCTTTACCTAAGTATCCAGTCATTCCGTGAATTTCGAACTATCCAGCGAATACTCTCCCAAAGGGGATCAGGAGCAGGCGATCAATAAATTGGTCAAATCCATTGAAATCGGAAACAGACATCAAACGCTTCTGGGAGTCACCGGGTCGGGAAAAACCTTCACGATGGCGAATGTCATCGAGCGGGTGCAGAAACCAACGCTGATCATGAGTCACAACAAAACTCTCGCGGCCCAACTCTATTCGGAATTTAAAGCGTTTTTCCCAAATAACGCGGTTGAGTATTTTGTTTCCTATTTCGATTACTATCAGCCTGAAGCCTACATCCCGCGATCCGATACTTATATTGAAAAAGATTCGTCGATCAATGAAGAGATCGAGCGACTCCGGCTCAGTACGATGGGTTCATTGATAACGCGGGACGATACCATCGTGGTGGCGAGTGTGAGTTGTATTTATGGATTGGGAAATCCCGAAGACTACAAGGACATGATGTTCGGAATCCGCCGAGGAGATGAGATCGGGCGTGATGAGTTCCTCGGTTCGCTAGTAAGTCTGCTTTTTGAACGGAACGATATTTCTTTCCTCCGGGGGAATTTCCGAGTCAGGGGAGATGTCGTGGAGGTTCGGCCGGCCTTTCTCGAGGAAACTGCAATTAGAGTGGAATTTTTTGGTGACGAAATTGATCGTATTTCATCGATCGACACCCGGAGCGGGCATGTGATCGATGAAATGATTTCCTATGTGTTTTATCCCGCCAAGCAGTTCGTCAGCTCAAAAGACAAGTTGCGTGACGCTATGATCGCCATCAGGAAGGAGCTCGACGATCGAATCGCGTGGTTTGAGAAAAACGGAAAACTGATCGAAGCCCAACGTATTCGTATGCGTACTGAATACGATCTCGAGATGATGGCGGAGATGGGATTTTGCCAGGGAATTGAAAATTACTCCAGACACATAACAGGACGCAAAAAAGATGATCGGCCATACACCTTACTGGACTTCTTTCCAGATGACTACCTGCTCATGGTTGATGAAAGTCATGTTTCCTTGCCGCAGGTTCGCGGTATGTTTGAAGGGGACAAAAGCCGAAAGGCGGTTTTGGTAGATCATGGCTTCAGATTGCCCAGTGCGATGGATAACCGGCCGCTGCGTTTCGATGAATACATGAAGATGACCCAGCAGAGGCTTTACGTAAGTGCGACTCCGGGGCCATTTGAAATCGTCAATTCGCGTCCGGATAATAAGATGTTCATTCCGATCAAGGGGAGAAGGGATCCCGATTTTGATCCCAGCTTTGCCCGACGCCTGAAGGTCGAACCAAGCAGCTCGCTAGAGCCGGTTGAAGATTTTGATGTCAGCCTTGGAAGCCAGCAGTTGATTGTGGAGCAGGTGATTCGCCCAACCGGACTTCTCGACCCGGTTCTAACTCTCAGGCCTCTCAAAAATCAGATCGATGAAACTATCGAACTTTGTCGACAGCGTGTTGAAAAGAGTGAGCGTGTTCTTGTAACGACATTGACTAAAAAGACTGCCGAGGACCTGACGGAGTATCTTCAAGGCGTGGAGCTTAAAGTTCGCTACATTCACTCGGACGTGGATGCGATTGAAAGGGTTGAAATTCTGCGAGCCCTTCGCGCTGCCGAATTCGACATTCTCGTTGGAATCAATCTTCTTCGTGAAGGTCTCGACCTGCCGGAGGTTTCGCTGGTCTGCATTCTTGATGCTGATAAAGAGGGATTTCTTCGAAATGATACCAGCTTGATTCAGACAGCCGGAAGAGGGGCCAGGCATGTGCATGGGGAGTGTGTCTTATTTTGCGACCAGATCACCGATTCCATTCAAACCCTGCTCGATGTGACCGAGAAGCGGCGATCCCTTCAAACGGCACACAATGAGAAGCATGGTATTACACCACAAAGTGTGAAGCGGGCGGTACAGAAAAGTCTGCATGAGCGTGAAATGGGAAGCAAAGAGGCTCAAAAGCTAAACACCTCCATGGTTGCTGAAGATGAGATGATCTATAATGCCGTCGAGGTGATTCGGGAAATGGAGGAGGACATGCAAAAAGCTTCATCTCGTCTGGAATTTGAAAAGGCCGCTCATCTCCGTGACCAAATCAAGGAGCTCAAAAAGAGGGCGGGTATCGAGAAATCCGCCCCAAAACGGAAATCGCCGGGCGATTACCCAATTCCAGGAGAGTAGAAGTAACTTGAATTGTGGTAATTACGGAAGGGCTTTTTTGTGGCTATTTATCGCACGTAGTGAGCAATCATCCTCCAAGTATTTTCAACGACGTCTTGGGACCGGTCATGTCAGCCACCAATGCTTTGTCACGTGCCAACATGGCCTTGACTGGATACGATCACCTGATTCCTTTTAACGAAGTTGTCGTTGCGATGGACCAAGTGGCAAAAAATTCCCCGCGAATTGCGCTGCACAAATCTCGGGGGGCTTTCCATTACCCCGACTGCTGAAAAGATTGCAGAACGACTCAGCGGCTGTGGATCCGGATGCGGTTACGCACTTTTGGCCAAAGATCAATCATCGGCCAAAGTTCCCGTGTAAAGATTTAGTGTGGGAGGTCTCAGGAATCCGACCAGCGTTTGGTTTGAGTTCTTTGCGAAATCGACAGCAAGAGACGATGGTGCAGAAATTCCGCTAATAAAAGAGATTCCTGCCGCGAGCGATTTTTGCATCAATTCGAACGAGATGCGACCCGAGAGAAGGAGAAAGCAATCTTTCAATTCTATCGAGTCACGTAGGCTTTCTCCGATGACTTTATCGAGGGCATTGTGGCGCCCAATATCTTCGCGGAGCATCAGTAACTCTCCATCTTTAGAAAAAATTGCCGAGGCGTGAAGCCCTCCTGTTGACTCGAAAGTTTCTTGAACCGAGCGCATCTTTTTAGAAGCCGTCAGAAGGACTTCGCGTTTGAGATTCAGCGGATATTCGATCGCGGGATGATTTTGAAGAATCGCATCGATCGTTGCTTTTCCGCACAAACCACAGGAGGAGGCCGAAAATAAATGACGTGTTAGTCTCTCCCAATCGCATTCATGATCATCATCGAGAAAAACCAAGGCGTGATTTGCGCTGGCCTCGAGGTCGATTCGTTTTACCTCATTAATGCCCGAAATTATTCCTTCGGTCATCAGGAACCCCAATACCAAAATTTCATCTTCTCCCGGAGTTCTCATTAAGACGGCGAGAGGTCTTCCGTCCACGATAACCTGGAGCGGTTCTTCCACCGCGAGATGATCCTGCACCAGAGAATCACCAGCTGGACTTAGTTTGTGAACTGAGGATTCTCTTGATCGGGGATTCATGGTTGATGATGGAGAATGGTTCTAGCGTCGAATAACTTCAAGTCGGCAAAACGTCCGATGACGAGAACTTGATAGAATGAGGTTGGGGCTATCGGCGAGAATTGTGTTATTGGAAATCCTGGAATTACCAGAACTCTCGATAAGGTTGGCTCCCCAAGGAATGAAGATTGCCGAAGGGAGACCGAAACACTGCAGTGCATTAGTTCCCGGGGGCATTTAATTTCAAGACACGATAGTATTTTCGACGGCTTGCCGGATTTTTAATCCGGAACCTCCTAGCTCAAGCAGATTCGTGAAAAGTTGATGTGCCCAACAACTGAATATAAAAGTGAGGAGAATAATCCTGTCTAAAACAAAGTCATGGAAACTGCTAGCAAACACGGAATTCAGAGAGGGAGTCCCAAAATTGCACCCTTTCTTCATTTTCCATTTTGAATTTTGCCATTCGGTCCGGGTTTCGCTATGTCGAGAGCGTGAGAATTTGTGTTGTTGGAAAAGGTGGACGTGAGCATGCATTGATTAGAGCTCTTCGCGAATCCGAGAGTCAGCCCGAGGTCTTTTGTTTTCCCGGAAGCGAGGCCATTCACGAGATCGAAGGTGCCGGTAAGGTTGATGCGCACGATCTCGAGTCTTTGATTAGCTGGATGACGGCTAACTCCATCGATCTTTGTGTCGCTGGGGAGGAGAGCTATCTCGTTACTGAAGCCGGGTTAGCCAATCGCTGTAAGGATGTTGGGATTCCTTGCTGGGGGCCGCCATTCGCTGCAGCCCAGATGGAAGCCTCCAAAGAATTCGCAAAGGAATTCATGCAACGTCACAAAATTCCAACTGGAGATGCCGCCGGATGTGCTGATTTCGCCGAAGCTCAAGCTGCCATTGACGGAAAATATCCCACTGTCCTCAAATTCGACGGATTGGCCGCCGGAAAAGGGGTCGCCGTATGCCCAGACAAAGAAGCAGCTGACGAATTTTTGAATGAAGTGATGGTGGAGCGTCGCTTTGGTCCAGGACGTCTTCTTGTCGAAGAGTGCCTCGTTGGCCCGGAAATTTCTATCTTCGCTGCAGTGAGCGGATCAGATTACCTAATACTGACTCCGGCCCGCGATTACAAGAGAATCAGGGAAGGGGATGAAGGCCCGAATACTGGAGGGATGGGAGCTGTCGCCAGCAGAAGGCTTGCTGATCCGGAGCTTATGAAGCGAATCGATGATGAAATTGTTGCTCCGACCGTCGCTGGACTGGAGAAAGATAAGCTCAACTACGTTGGCTTCCTCTACTTCGGACTGATGTTGACCGAGGACGGCCCCAAGATCATCGAATACAATTGCCGCTTCGGAGATCCCGAGTGCCAGGCGGTGATGCCTCTTATTTCTGGTGATCTTGCTAGATTTTGCCTTGAGGGGGCGAAGGGTAATCTACAACCCGAACTCCTAAGCTTCAATGAAGGCTGGTCGGTCTGTTGTATTCTTGCTTCGGCGGGTTATCCTGAATCCTCCCGCTCCGGCGATCTTATCTCTGGGCTTAAAAATGTCGAGGATGCTCGAATCTACCATGCGGGCACCAAAAAGCAGGACGGTGAATGGGCCACCAATGGAGGACGTGTTTTGGCAATCGTAGCGGGAGGGGATTCCCGGGAGGATGCCGTGGAAAAAGCCCACGCGGAGGCCGCCAAGGTGCATTTTGATGGAAGTCAGCGTCGGTCTGATATTGGACGCTTGCATTTCTAGTTGAAACAAAGGTATCGTCACGTGCGAAGCGAATGAGTCTAGCTCTCGATCCCCAAGCCATCTCGACGGCCGTGTCCCGTCTGGCGGATTCAATTTTTGAAGCTTCAGTCGACGGCAATATTGACCTCGTCGGAATTCGCAGTCGCGGAGACGAAGTTGCTGAGCGTGTTTTTTGCCTCCTGAAGGAAAAGGGCGCCAATGTCCGGCTAGGAGTCCTCGATATCTCACTTTATCGAGACGATTTCGAACATCTGCACGAAAACCCAAAACTGCAAAGCAGCGAGATTGATTTCCCCGTCGATAAATCACACATCATCCTCGTCGATGACGTCCTTTTCACTGGTCGAACTATTCGAGCAGCCCTTGATGCGCTCTTCGATTACGGGCGTCCGGCCTCGGTTCAGTTAGCTGTGTTGATTGACCGGGGGCATCGCGAGCTTCCAATGGTGCCAGATTACGTCGGCAAGATTTTGGAAACTAATCGACTGGACCATGTGTTGGTCCGACTCAAAAACACTGATGGCGAAGACGCCCTCGAAATCACCTCTAAAAAGTAAGATCTTCAAACCATGGCACGCAAAGATTTCCTGGATATCGTCACTCTCGACCGCGAGGAAATCATCCACCTTCTGGATCAAGCGAAGCCCTTCAAGGATCTCTTTACCCGGTCGGTGAAAAAAGTGCCGGCGCTTAACGGAAAGACCGTGCTGATGCTTTTCTATGAGCCGAGCACGCGGACCTTGTCCTCATTTGAAGTTGCAGCCAAGAGACTCTCGGCCGACGTGACGATATTCGATGTGCCCCATTCCTCCGTAACGAAAGGGGAATCCGTTCGCGACACCATTGATACATTGCAAGCCATGCGGGCCGATTACATCGTCGTTCGCCACCGACTTTCCGGCCAACCGGCAGCCATTGCACGGCAAACTGGAGCCTCCGTCATCAATGCTGGCGACGGAGCCCATGCCCATCCAACCCAAGCACTTCTCGATGCGTTTACCCTGCGGGAAGTCCATCCCGATTTAGCCGGAAAGAAAGTCCTGATCATGGGAGATATTCTCCATAGCCGGGTTGCTCGCTCAACCAGCACCATTTTGGATAAACTCGGTGTCGAAGTTGCTTACTGCGGACCGGGGAGTTTAGTGCCACACACTCATTTCAAGCGCTTCACCAGTTACGATGAGGCGATGAAGTGGGGGCCCGATGCGGTATATCTTCTTCGCGTTCAGAAGGAGCGTCAGGAGGCGCCGTTTTACCCGAGTGATCGCGAGTATCACTCGGTCTTCGGTGTCACGCAGGAGCGGCTTAGGCGAATTAGCGAAGAAGGAATCTACGTCATGCATCCCGGACCGATCAATCGAGGTGTCGAACTCTGTGATGATGTCCTCGATTATGAACGTTGCCTCATCTCCCAACAAGTTGAGAACGGAATCGCCGCTCGCATGTCAGTGCTTTACGGACTCAAACCACAAACATCATGAATCTATTCTTAAAAGGGGGAGACGTCGCTACCGAAGATAATGCTCCAACTCGCGCCGATGTTTGGATCGTCGATGGGACCATCAAAGCTGTTTCCGTGATGGATGCACCTGAAGGTGCGCGTGTCATTGATTGTGTCGGAACCGTGATCATGCCAGGCATGTTCGACGCCCACGTTCATTTCCGGGAGCCTGGTCAGGAACAAAAAGAGACCATCCTCGATGGATCCGAAGCCGCGATCAACGGTGGTATTACCGGAGTTGTTATGATGCCAAACACCGCGCCGTCAATCGACTCGGCCGCTGTCGTGAATCGTGTGATGGAAATTGGCAGGAAATGTCGCATTCCTATTCTCACTTCAGGTTGCATCACAGTCGGTCGTGAAGGGAAAGAGATGGCTCCCATCTCCGGAATGAAGGACGCTGGAGTTCTCATGCTCACTGATGATGGTGATGCTGTTCCTAACGCGGCATTGCTCAAGCGCGCGATGGAATATGGTAAGGAGTTCGATATATTTTTCGCAAGTCACTGCGAAGATTCGCAGCTCGCAGGACCCCGCGCGCTCAACGAAGGTCCTGTGAGTTATCGGCTTGGAATTCAGGGGACGCCGGCGCTTGCCGAGGAGATTTGTATGGACCGCGATATTCGCATCGCGCACGCCACCGGAGCGCATTTGCACATCCAACATGTCAGTTCAAAGATTGGCATGGAGACGATTCGGTGGTGGAAAGAAAGGGGAGCTCACGTGACCGCCGAAGTTGCTCCGCATCATTTGATGTTCCGTGCTGAGGATATTGGTGACTACGACACGCACTATAAAATGAATCCACCTCTACGAACCGCCGAGGATAATGCGGCGCTTCTCGAAGGGTTGAAAGAAGGTGTCTTCGACCTCATTGCAACGGACCACGCTCCCCATACTGAGTTTGAAAAATCACAAGCGTTTGTCGATGCTCCGAATGGACTCGTCGGTCTTGATCATGCCCTAATCTCTCTTTACGACCGATTTGTGGCCAAGGGCGATTTTGGATGGGAGCTTCTGGTGAAGCGATACTCTGCCGAACCTCGTCGTATGATGCGTCTCGATGTCGCAGAAGTTGCCGAAGGCAAACCAGCAGATCTTATCGTCTTCGACCCTAACAAGACCACGACGGTCTCGAAGGAATTCATGAAGTCTAAAAGCTCCAACACGCCCTTCCTCGATAAAACCGTCAAGGGTTCCGTGGAATTGGTGGTTCTTGGAGACGAAATTCTCCTAGAGCGCTAATTTCGCAACCGCTTGTAAAATTGTTTCAGTTTCAGCGAGACGACCGGTTCCTTTGTAGCCACAGGCAAGGTCGCCCTCTACGGGATCGATGAATTGCACTCCATCCCCTTTGAGTGTTTCGAGATTGCGTAAGCAGGCGGGATGATCCCACATTTTCCCATTCATGGCTGGAGCGATGAGAGTAGGGGTGGTGCGAGGTAAGGCGAGGTAGATCGCGGAGAGAGAATCGGGTGCGATGCCGTTGGCGAATTGCCCCATCGTGTCGGCACAGGCCGGAGCGACCAAAAGGAGCTCGGCATTATCGGCCAATTCAATGTGACCCGGTTTCCAGGAGTTTTTTTCGTCATCCAGTGAAACCAACACGGGATTCCTTGAGAGAACCTCCAGAGTAAGCGGCGTGATAAATTCAGTCGCCGCCTTGGTCATGACACAATGAACCTGATGACCTTCCTTGGTGAGTTGGCTAGCAAGGTCGGCGGCTTTGTGGGCTGCGATTGATCCGGTGATTCCGAGAACGATATTCATTTGAGTCGGGCCACGCGTAAACGCTCGGCAAAGATTAGGGATTTAAAATTGAGGTAATCTTCCTCGCGGGTAGTGGAGAAGAGTCGATACGAATATTTCGGCCAATGTTTCATTTCCTCGAGGGCGTTCTCCATCCGAAGTGTAATAACATCCTCGGCGTCGGTGCCACGTCCGGTCAGGCGGGCACGTAATTCGGTTTCGCTGGAAGGCATCACAAAAAGATCGATAAGAGCCGACTCAATTTCCGAGTCACAACAGCTCCTGACTTTATCTGCGCCCTGAACATCGATATCCATGACCACGTCCTGGCCTTTTGAGACGAAGTCAAGAACCTCGGATTTCAGAGTGCCGTAGTGATTCCCGTGAACTTCGGCATGTTCAAGAAATTCCCCGGCTTCAATTCGAGCTTGAAAGTCGTTTCGATCCAAAAAATGGTAGTCCCGCCCGTTCACTTCGCCTTCACGCGGAAGCCTTGTGGTGCAGGAAATTGAATAGTGCGCTTCATCTTCATCCGAGAGTCGACGGCAAAGAGTGGTTTTCCCAGATCCTGAAGGACCTGAAACCAGTAGGAGAATACCTATGCGGGAAGTCACGTCCCAAACCTAGGGGCTAGGTGGCGAGTGTCAATATTCCCGCTTTTGTAGATGACCCGAAAGGCTGAGTGACTAGAGTCCTCCCATGCCCGTTGTTGAAGTGATGTCCGAGACCCTCGCCAGCCAAGTGGCGGCCGGTGAGGTCATCGAACGTCCTGCCAGCGTGATTAAGGAATTAGTGGAAAACAGCATCGATGCAGGAGCTCGTAAGATCGAAGTGGAAATCCAACGCGGCGGAATTGCTCTCATGCGGGTGCGGGACGATGGCTGCGGAATGAGCCCCGGTGATGCCGTTCGATCTCTTGAACGACATGCAACCAGCAAGCTTCGGAGCTCGGATGATCTCAATGGCATTCTAACCTTGGGGTTTCGAGGAGAAGCTTTGCCTAGCATAGCCAGCGTATCACGTTTCACCATGACGAGTCGCGAGGCCGATGCGGTGGAAGGCACAGAAGTTCGTGTCGATGGTGGAAATGTTCATGACCCGCGTGCGATTGGCTGTCCGATTGGGACGAGTATTGAAGTTCGCGATCTATTTTTCAATGTCCCGGCTCGTAAGAAGTTCCTGAAAGCGGAATCAACCGAAGCTGCTCATATCGAGCACCAGCTGAGACTTCATGCTTTGTGTGCTCCGGAAATTGGCTGGGTTCTACGCAAAGACAACCGCGTGAGTTTCGACCTACCCGCAACGGCCGATCGACGGGTTCGAATCGAAGCGATGACAGGTGCGGAGTCCGGGCGATCTCTGATCGAAGTACCACGCCACGAGAAACGAGGACTGGTAATTGAAGGCGCCGTTCTTCCTTCTGACTTTGCTCGGCGTGGACGAAAGCACCAATACGTCTTTCTCAATGGACGCCCGGTGGAAGACTCGGTGATTTCCCGTGCCTTGCGCGAAGCTTTCAAGGGCTCGCTCAGTGAAGGTCTTCAACCTGCGGCCTGGCTCTGGCTTACGATGGATCCAACGCTCGTTGATGTAAATGTTCACCCAGCTAAGCGCGAAGTCCGATTTCGCGATGCCTCACAAGTTCGAATTGCCATCATTGATGCCGTGGAGGGAGCGCTGCGCCCTGAGGAGGTGATCAAGGAAGTCGTGATTCCGCCACCGGAAGTGTCGACACCATCCAAACCAATGATCGCGCCAGTTAGAGAGAGTCAGAAGTCGTTTCACCAGCGAGCGGTGGAGTCCGAACCCGTTTGGCGTCACGAATCGCAGCCTGAATTGGATGTTCAGGCAGAGAAGGTTTTCAAAGGGCCGCAATTTCGAGTCATCGGTGCACTGTCCAATCTCTACGCCCTGCTCGAGGGGGATGAAGGTTTGGTTCTGCTTTCTCCATCGAGCGGGCGTGAACGAATCATCTACGAAAAACTTCTCGCCAAAGAAGAGGGTATTAAATCTCAGGGTTTACTTGTTCCCGTGTTGCTTGAACTCGACGCCCGGGATTTGGATGTCTTGATGCGTTATCAGGAACATTTTGAAGAGACTGGGTTTTCTCTGGAAAGTTTCGGTGGCAATACGGTCCAGATCTCAGGAATGCCCTCTTTTTTGAAAGTTGATGAAGCGAGAGTCTTTCTCACTGATCTTGTGGATTCAATTATAGACCGTGAAGGAACAGGCCGGGTCAAGCGTATGGCTTACGAAGGGTTCGCCGCAAAAGTCGCTGAAGCGGGAGTTAAACAAGCGAGTTGGCAGCTGAGCGAAATTGACGGACTTTTGGCTGATCTTTTTCAGTGCGATCTTCCATACTGTGATCCATCCGGTCGGCCAACATTGGTGCAGATTTCCCACCAGGAGCTCGAACGAAAATTTGGTAAAAGCTAATTTCTGCTTGTGTTGTGATTCGCAAAGAGGAAGAAGCTTTTTACCTCGAGGAAGATCCGGGACAAGACAGGAAAGTGGGGGAGACGTCTGCTCGTGATCTGTCTCGGACTCACATTCCTCCGTGCTTCCGGTAGGCGACTATTTCTCTTTGTGATCTTCAGCGTAATGCTTGCGGAGCAAATCGCGCCCGAAGTCATTTTTGAGATGACGCCACACCAGATGCGCGTGGTTGGCATCGTTCTGGGTGTTGGCGTATTCAATCAGGAAATCCGGTCCCTGAATTCGGAAATAATGCGCCTCGCCGCGCTTTAATGAACCACCCCATGCGAAATGGATATTTTTACGCTGAACGGTGTAGATTTTACGAAGCGCATTGTTGGTTAGCTCCTGGCGCTTCAGGCTCGCCACTGCTTCGATGATTCCATAGAGACGTTTCATTTGCTCACCGTCAAATTTTGAGCTGCTCACTCCGGCTTCTTTCTGAGCCTTAGCCACGCTATCTTGCGCAGTAAGAATTTCTCCCGGAGGCTTTTCTGAAAAAACCGGGGAGAGTTGCGTTTCGATCAAGGATTTGGCGAAAGAGCGAGCGAGATCTTCGACCGCTCCGAGCGGACGCATTCCCTTCATGGGACCTTTCTTAAGCTCGGCAGGATTTGTTCCAAAGAATGCCGGCATTCCGAGAACCTTGTCACCGACGAGAGTGAAGTTCAGTGACAAGTGGTGTCCTTCAAAACGCCAGCCCCAGGGCTTCTCCCCAGTAGGATCTCCGAAAATGGCGATAAAGTATTTCTCGGCATTTCGTTTTTCGGGATCTTCGCCGCGGTCGGCGAGAACTTGCTCGAGAGTCATGATTTGAGTCGCGGTCAGAAGTCCTTTCTGGGTTAAACCAGTTCCCAAAAGTCCGAATGCGAGATGTTGTTGATGCGGACGTAGCGTGCCGAAGCGAATGCCTTTGCGGTCATTCATTGGGATAAAATGCCAATTTTGGCGCTCTCCGTTGTTGAATTCGAAAGTCGCTTGTTTTTTTTGGGCGTCATTCAAAGTGGAAAGAAATCCTGTTGCGGCATTCTCCATATCTTCGGCGGCATCGTTCAGATGACCTTCGTGCGCGAAGCTGCTCGCGACGGTTAGAGCTAATATCAGTGGTAATTTCATGTGATTAAAGGTTAGAGGCTTAGAATACTGCGCGCGACGGTAAAATAAATCACCATTCCTGAAACATCTACCGTCGTAGTAATAGCCGGCGCCGCAATAACGGCGGGATCGAGTTTAATAGAGCGGGCTCCAATAGGCAGCATCGCACCAATCACCGTCGAGGTTGCGACTTGTGCGCCGAGAGCGATCGCCACGGTAAGTCCAAATTTCGCGAAGCTAATATCACCGGGCAGACTAAAACCAAAGACCGGCGGTCCGAAAACGGCCACGATTCCAATAAACACCGCCAAAAGTCCACCCAAGAGAATACCTAAGCGCAATTCTTTCCAGATGACGAGTCCAGTGTCTTTGCGGTCGAGTTCACCGAGGGCCATGGCACGAATCACCATCGTTGAGGCCTGACCACCTGTATTTCCGCCAGCCGCCACGACCATGGGCAGGAACAGGGATAAAAGATAAACGTCGATCAGGGTCTGCTCGAAACGCATCATGACAATTCCCGAAAGAATGGCCAAAAGCGCTAGGATTAAGAGCCAGCCGGCACGGCGGCGAAAATGTGTGTAAAGTGCTGTATTTAAGTAACTCTCTTCGGATCGCTCTCCAGAAATTCCGGCAGCTTTCTCCATGTCCTCGGTGGATTCCTCCTCGATAATCTCAATCGCATCATCGGCGGTGATCACTCCAAGAAGTCGATTCGCCTCGTCAACGACAGGCAGTAAAACTAGGTCGTAACGAGAAAGCATATTGGCCGCTTCTTCCTGGTCGGCTGACGCGAGAATGCTTTGGTCGTCTTCGGTTAAGACATCACGAATGAGCGTGTTCCAGGGATTGAAGGCTAAATCACGGAGGCGAATTTTACCGATGAGGCGTTCATTTTCATCGACCACAAAAATCCGGGCCATTGTTTCGGTCGATTCAAGATCGGGCCGTAAATGATCGATGACATCCTTGACCGTCATGGTTTCGCGAATCCTGGCGACCTGAGTCGTCATACGGCCACCAGCGGTGTCTTCGCCATAGCGCAAAAGTGTCCGGGTGTTATCTTGTTGTTCCTCGTCGAGCAACTCTATGAAATCCTTTCGCTTGGATTCGCTGACGTCCTGGAGAATGTCGACCAGATCATCGTCAGGGATCGCCTCGAGCATTTCCCTTTGTTCGTCGGGCTGGAACTGATCGAGCGTTTCCTCAACGAGAGTATCAGGGATTTCCGCGAGAACTTCGGTGAAGGCCTCGCTACCGAGTGTATCAACCAAGAAGCTCCGGGTGTCTGCGTCCTGATCCTCGTAAATCTCAGCCAAGTCGGCTGGATGAAGACCTTCACAAAGAGAGCGCGTCAAATCGCTGTTACGGTCGGCGATTGCCGATTTAGCGTTTTTTAGGATTTCTAACAACTCCTCTGACACGGCGGGAGACTGAGTGAAGAGTCCGAATCCGAAAAGCGCGAACTTACAGGAGATCCCGATAATGCCTTACAATCACGGTGACCTCTATCGCTTTGATAACTTCACACAATATATGTAATGCGGAGAATTGAGGTGGAACGTGTGGCCTGTTTGGGTAACTAGGTCCCGAGAATCACTGCGTTCGCAGCTGCGTATTGTTTGGCGTGTGTCAGACTAACCATGATTTGCCCAACTCCGCGTTGTCTCGCGTATCCTCTCGCGCCTCCACACAACTTAACTTCGGGTTCCCCTGATTCTTTTCTGAGGATCTCCATGTCCAACCAGCCAACCTCATTCCCGATTCCGGTTCCAAATGCTTTCGCGATCGCTTCTTTTGCTGCGAACCTCGCCGCCAGATGTAGTTCAGGCATCTTTTGCTTGTGACAGTATTCCTGCTCTGACTTTGTGAATACGCGATTCAGAAACCGTTCCGAAAATTCCTCGACCGACGACTTTATCCGATCGACTTCTACCACATCGATGCCGATTCCGATCACCTTCATCTTATTCGTTGAGTCCCGAATACTGGTCCATGGCATTTCGCATCTCCTGCACTGCTTCACGAAATCCAATAAAAATCGCCTTGGATACCAAAGTGTGGCCGACGTTGAGCTCTTTTAAGTGTTTTACGGTAAAAACTTCATTAAGATTATCCAGATGAATGCCGTGCCCTGCGTTTACTTGTAATCCAAGTGAATTTCCGAGCTCTGCTCCGCTTTGGAGTCGCTTAAGTTCGGCCAGGTGTTCCTCGCCGGTGCTCAAAGCGAAAGCTCCAGTGTGCAATTCGATCATTTCAGCTCCCAATTGAGCGCTCGCGCGGATTTGATCCGGCTCGGGATCGATAAACAGACTCACCTTGCTCCCGGCTGCCTGAACGATTGAAATCGTTTCCCTCAGTGACTCAAGATGTCCCGTGACATTGAGCCCACCCTCAGTCGTGATTTCCTCGCGGCTCTCGGGCACAATGCATACGAAGTCCGGGTTGAGCTCGCAGGCGAAATTACGCATTTCCCGCGTGTTCGCCATTTCGAGATTCAGTGGAAGGTCGATTTCGCGACGGATTTCCCACGCGTCGGCGTCCTGCATGTGTCGGCGGTCCTCCCGTACGTGGATAGTAATAGAGTCTGCCCCGCCCGCTTTTGCTTCCCGCGCAGCCTCTATAACCGACGGTTCCACGATGATCGCATCGGGATTCAAGGCATATCGGGCCTGCCGCAGCGTGGCTACGTGGTCAATATTGACGCCGAGGAGCAAGGACATGGCTGAATTTAGTGCTTAAAGTGGCGGTGGCCCGTGAAGACCATCGCGATTCCAGCTGCGTCGGCTGCGGCGATCACTTCCTCATCACGGATAGAGCCTCCAGGTTGAACACACGCTGTCGCTCCTGCTTTGATCGCAGCATCAAGGCCGTCAGCAAATGGGAACATGGCGTCTGACGCGATGACGCTTCCTTTGAGCGAAAGCCCCGCTTCTTCTGCTTTCCAAACGGCGATCCGCGAGGAATCAATCCGGCTCATTTGTCCGGCTCCAATTCCCAAGGTGCGATCAGTTGAGCCAAAGACAATCGCGTTGGATTTTACGTGCTTCACCACACGCCAGGCAAAGCGCATCGCCATCATTTCTGCTTCGGATGGCGGACGTTTGGTAACCACTTTGGATTCAAGATCTTCCAGACCCATCACGGTGTGGTCTTTGTCCATTGCCATGAGGCCACCCGGTGATGAGCGTATGATCGGTGCCTTGCGGTGATTCTCATAGCCCTCCTCGAGTTTCATGAGGCGCAGGTTTTTCTTCTTCTGCAAAATAGCCCGGGCGTCGGGTTCGTAATCAGGCGCGATGATAACGTCGGTAAAGATTTCCGAAATAACCCGTGCGAGGTCTTCGGTGATCGGACGATTGCAAACAATCACGCCGCCAAATGGAGCCTGACGGTCGGTTTCAAATGCCTTCTGCCATGCTGCTCGGAGGTCCTCATCTTGTCCCACTCCGCAAGGATTGGTGTGCTTGAGAATTCCTACCGTTGGACGCCGGTAGTCGAGGATGAGATCAGCGGCCGCTTCGATATCAAGGATGTTGGTGTAGCTTAATTCCTTGCCCTGAAGTTGTGTGAAGCATTCTGAAAAATCCCCATAAAGACGTGCTGCCTGATGCGGATTGTCCCCGTAGCGCAACTCACGGTCGAGCGGATGATTGATGGAAATATTGCAAGCCGTGCCTTGATCACATTTGCCAAGGAAGTTGGAAATCGCGCGGTCGTAATCGGCGGTGCGTTGGAAAACTTTAATTGCCAGTTCTTCGCGAAGACGAAGCGTGGTGTCCCCCTCATGCTCGCTCATTTCCGTAAGCACGCGGGTGTAATCCTTGGGATTAGTCACCACGGTAACTGCGGAATAATTCTTGGAAGCACTGCGCAGCATCGACGGCCCACCGATATCAATATTCTCGATCGCCTCCTCCAGACTGACGCCTTCTTTGGCAACCGTTTGTTCGAAGGGATACAAATTCACGACGACGAGATCGATGGTGGGAATGTCATGTTTGCGGGCCTGAGAAATGTGATCGTCACTGTCACGACGTTGCAAGAGTCCTCCGTGAACCTTTGGATGAAGCGTTTTAAGGCGGCCTTCAAAAAGCTCGGGCGCCCCAGTATATTCCGCAACATCAGTGACGGGAATTCCAGCCTCGCGGATTGTGGCGGCCGTGCCTCCGGTCGAGAGAAGTTCAACCCCATGTTCTTCATGCAGGGACTTTGCAAAATCAACTAGTCCGGATTTATCGGAGACAGAAATGAGCGCACGTGAGATCGGCATAATTTAAGTGTGGTTTGAGACTGACTTGGCCCACCTGAATGGCTATTCCAGCCCCCCATGTGGAGCAAGCGTTAATTGGGATAGGGAATGTGAATAACTTTCACTTTTGAGTGATTTTTCTTCGTGCCTAGCCAATAAATCAATCAAGCTGATCCCCAAGGCAAGATTTGAGTTTGAACAGTTCCATTCTTGCTCGAAAAGCGGAAAAGGCTCCCCAAATAGCTGGAGCCGGTCCTGCAGATTAGTGGCTAACATACCCCTGCGCGACTGGTTGTAATCTTGTCCAAGTTTTTCAATCTTCTGCGGATTTTAAGCCAAGAACGATCTCTCTTCGCGATTTGAGAGGAAAAGCCATGTTCAATTTCATTCAGCTGGGCTAACAAGACCGCCAGCACTGATGTTTGAACTTCTTTCTAGAGATCCCGACTGCAAGGCCCGGCGGGGACGGCTCACCACGCCGCACGGCGTAATCGAAACCCCTATCTTTATGCCTGTTGGGACACAGGGCTCGGTTAAGACGCTTCATCCGGAGGACCTTCATGCAATGGATGCTCAGATCATTCTGGGAAACACCTATCACCTGTGGTTGCGGCCCGGAACTGAGGTGATCGCGAAACTCGGTGGACTTCACGGTTTTACGACTTGGGACGGTCCCATGCTCACGGACTCAGGCGGCTTTCAGGTCTGGTCCCTCTCCAAGATCCGTAAGATTACCGAAGCCGGCGTGGAATTTCGCAGTCACCTCGATGGTTCCAAGATGATGTTGAGTCCCGAGAGGAGCATGGAGATTCAAGCGACCTTCGGTTCCGACATCGCAATGCTTTTCGACGAATGCCCGCCCTACCCGTGCGAGCGGCAGTATGCCGAGGATTCGACCGATCTTACCACCCGCTGGGCCAAGCGCTGCAAGACCTGGATTGAGAAACACAAACCGACTAGCGGCGAGGGACGGCAGCTTCATTTCGGAATTGTTCAAGGGAGTGTCTATCCTGATCTCCGGGAAAAGTCCGCGAGAGCCCTTGTTGACCTCGATTTCGACGGATACGCCATCGGCGGCGTCTCCGTGGGCGAACCCGAAGAGGAAATGTTCGCTGCGATTCAGAATGCCGAGCCATTTCTGCCTCAGGACAAACCGCGCTACGCCATGGGACTCGGCACTCCGACCCAGCTCCTCGAAATGATCGGACAGGGCGTCGATTTGTTCGATTGTGTACATCCGACCCGATGCGCCCGCCACGGGCAGGCCTTCACGCCCGACGGCCCGATTCACATCAAGAACAAGGAGTTTGAATTCGACCTGTCTGCGCTCAGCGAGGACGCCCACCCTCACGTGGCCCGTTTTTCCAAAGCCTTTCTTCGTCATAGCTTTCGCGCGGGAGAGGTTATTGCTCAACGGGTTCTTTCTTTTCATAATCTTCATTTCTACCTCAAATTGATGGAGAATACCCGCTCCGCCATTGAGGAGGGGCGCTTTCGGGAGTTCCAAAGCGACTTTGTCTCCCGCTACACCGCGAGGAAATCGAAGCCAAATCCCTGAAAACTCACGGTTTAGAATTGCTTTTCATAGGTAATCCTGATTTCTACCTCCCCTTCACTGCTGGTCGCACGAAGGCCCTAAATTGAACAACTTTTCCCAAAACATATGAAGACCTACCATCTCCTCGCTGCCAACGGGCAATCCGGATTCGAAGCATTTCTGCCGATGATCCTGATCCTGATCATCTTTTACTTCATTCTGATTCGCCCGCAAACCAAGGCACGCAAAAAGCAAGAGGCGCTGATCGCGTCGATTAAAAAAGGCGACAAAGTCATCACCACAGGAGGCATTCACGGTCTGGTCCATCACGTCTCCGACAAGACCGTCACTCTGAAAGTGACTTCCGAGGGTGCGCTCATGAAGTTCGAAAAACCCTCGATCCAGGTCGTTAATAAAGCCGGCAAGGGCGCCGGGGAAACTCCCGCCGAGGAAGCCACCCCCCAAGACTAATCTCCATTTCTGTTTTACTTATTCCGCTCGCTTCAGGGCACTCAGCCGACATTATTCAGGTCGGCCCTAAAAAACTTCCCAATCTCTCTCTGCAATTCCCATGGACCTATCCCAAAGCCCACTCATCGTCGTTCTAGCAGGTATCGCCATCGTTGGCCTTATCTTCTGGTATGTCGCCACCGAAATCGATCGTCGAAAGCGTAACGTTGGAACTGGTGCCATCGCCCTGGTGATCCTCCTCTGTGTCGCCGCGATCTACCCGCCCAGAGACAAGCTCAAAGGTGGAATCGATCTTGTTGGCGGATCCTCCTTCATCGTGGAGATTCAGCCATCGACAAACGAGGAGGGAAAAGAGCTTCCGGTCAGCGAAGAGGCGGTGCAACAGGTGATTTCGACGCTCTCCGATCGTCTCAACGGGAGCGGACTGGCAGATAATTTGATGCAGCCGCTTGGTGAGAATCGTATCATCATTGAAATGCCAGGTATCGAACCGGGTGACAGTGACCGCGTGCGCGACATCATCGAACGGACGGCCAAGCTTGAGCTAAAAGAAGTGCATTCTCAAAGTCGCTCTCTGGCTCCTGAGATCAAAGGCGGAGAGGCAGCTCCGCCGGGCTACAAGCTCTACACTTTCCCAATCCTCGATGACGATAATAAGAAAGTTGGTGAGGAGCCCATGTTGCTCTCCCGCCGCAATATCGTTGGCGGTGACAAGGTTCAGACCGCCAGTGCGGTCCCGGGGCAATACGGTGTCTTGAGTGTCTTGTTGACTTCGGACGGCGGAAAGCGAGTCCGCAACGTCACTGAAAAAATGACCAAAGGAGTAGACCGGATGGCTATCGTTCTCGACGGAGAAGGATTGATTGCTCCGACGGTTCAAGCAAACCTCAGCCGCAGTTTTGTGATCTCAGGGCTTGATGGACAAGAAGAGGTTCGCCAGATCGTATTCGCGCTCAACAACCCGCTTCGTAACAGCTTGAAGATTCTCTCCGAGCGCACGGTGACACCACGCTACGGAGCAGACGTCGTCCGTCAGGGTATCACCGCAGCCATTGCCGGTCTTATTCTGACTCTTATCTTTGTCCTCATCTACTATCGCTTCGCTGGAATTGTCGCACTGGCTGGACTCTGTGTGAATATCCTCATTCTTTTCGGAGCCATGGCGATGTTTGGAGCGACTTTCACTCTCCCCGGAATTGCGGGAATCATTTTGACAATTGGTGTCGCGGTTGATGCCAACGTTCTCATTTACGAACGATTGCGGGAGGAGATGTCCGGCGGCAAATCGCTGGGGAACGCGCTCAAGGCGGCCTACGAAAAAGCCTTTACCGCGATCTTCGACGCCAACATCACCACCCTGCTGACCGCTCTCATTCTGCTTTGGCGTGCGTCTGACCAGATGAAAGGTTTTGCTATCACGCTGACGATTGGAATTCTTTCCTCAATGTTTGCCGCTTTGTTGGTGACACGCGTCTTCTTTTTCTGGGGGAACAAGGGAGGCAAGATAAAGAAGCTCTCTTTCCTCAACCTCATTCCTGAGAGGACGATCAATTTCATGGATAAGCGGAAAGTAGCCTTCCTGCTTTCGGCTCTTCTTGTCATTGGTTCACTCATCACAGTTGGAACCAAGCGTGATTCATCTCTGGGAATTGACTTTCTAGGTGGTAGCATCATTACGATTCAGCTTGAAAAAGATCAGGAGGTCACGGCTGAAGAAGTTCGGGAGTCCTACAACGATCTTACTCTTACCAAGAATGCCATTGCCCAATTAGAGACCGTTCCGAATGGTGATGGTGGTGTCATTACGGTGAAGTGTGACAGCAAGGATCTAGAGATGATCGAAGATGAACTTCGCAAGGACATTGCGCTCTTTGGTGAAAAGGACGGAGATAGCTTTAAAATCGAGATCACCAACGAAACCATCGATGCTGCCCTCGGGAGCGAGTTCCTGAAGAACTCAATTTACGCGCTCCTGTTTGGCTTGGTGGCGGTTCTGCTCTACATCAGTCTCCGTTTCGAATTCTCCTTTGCGATCGGCGCCTTTGCCGCTCTCTTCCACGATATCATTATTTGTATCGGAGTTGTGGTGATCTGGGGCACGGAGCTTTCTCTTATTCACGTGGGTGCCTTTCTGACCATCGCTGGTTATTCCATTAACGATACCATCGTGGTCTTCGACCGAATTCGAGAAACTCTCCGCTCGAAGCGAGGCGATATTAAGGATGTCATGAACATTGCCATCAATGCGACGCTCTCAAGGACCATCTTGACCTCGGTCACGACCTTTGTAGCCGTCCTTGTGCTCTTCATCTTCGGTGGAGCTGCTTTGAAGGACTTTTCATTCGCGATTATGGTCGGCGTGATCGTAGGAACCTATTCCTCGATCTTTATCGCTGCTCCCGTTGTTTTCCTCTGGAGCAAGGCGCGTGGCAGCAATTTGCGTCAGGAGCTTCTTGATGCCAACCTGGAGGCTGCGGTCTCCCCTGCGAAGAAGGCCTCGGTTGGACAGATGGAAGACTAGGTTTTTATCAAACACCAATTATAAAAAAGCACCGCAGTGAAATCTGCGGTGCTTTTGTTTTTAAAGTAAATTCGATTGAAGAAATCAGTCGAGGAACACGATCTTGCCCGGTTGGCCTTCCGCCTCGGCATCAGCCTGAGCCTGCCGTTCGTGTTGCTCGGGTGAGCAAGATGAATCAATAGGAGCATCGGGTTCGGCTTCACTGGCCAACACGAGGCCCTTTTCAAGAAGGAAGGCTTCAACCTCTTCGCCGCTGACATCGGGGAGCATCTGACCATTCACTTCCACACAGGGTGAAAGTGGCTGTCCGGTCTTTTGCTCCATTTCCCAGCGGAAGGCCGGGTTCTTGATGATGTCCTTCTCGTCGAAAGAAAGCTCATACTTGCGCATAATGGCGCGCACGCCTTCGCTCCAGCCACAAAACGTTTTCAAATAAGCGGTAATCTGAGGTTTTTGGTCACTCATGATGGGAGTATAGCCAGCTCCGGTCTGCTTGCAAGACCGTGTCGTTTCGAAAGATCATTTGTCTTCCTGATTTTCCATTGGGACGCGGTTTTTTTGTTCTTCGTTGGGTTAGCAGTGAAACGGTCATTTTCTCGAGAAATTCGATCTCCCTGATCAAACCATCTCCGCCCCGCCAGGTTCCCCCACCCCCGGAATTTTTCCTAATCCCGAATTCCCGAACGCGAACCGGATACCGCTCCTCAAGAATTTCTACATCGGTGATGGCGGTATTGCTCATGTGGACAAGCCACTTCCCCATCGCTCAAGCTTGCTTAAACCAAACGAGCCAATTCACGAGCCACGATAATGAGGGTTTCTCGAATTCCGGCAGCGTATCCTCCATTGGTGAGAACAGCCAGAGTGACGCCCTCTTCCTTGATGAAGTCGATATCACTATCCCCAACGCGAAGCGTGAGTGGTTCGTCTCCCAGTCCCAGAGCGCCAATGCTCTTTTGAAGGACCGCGATAGCCTCACTTTCAGGCCGGCCTACCAGATTGACGCTCCTGATATTTGGGAGTGCCCTAGCTCGACGGAGGATTTCATTCCGGTTCATTTCCTCGGATACGCCGAAAATCGCTTTCAAAACTAATTGGGGGATCTCGCCGTCGGGAGTAGGCAGAGTCGAACTCTTGGGGGGCGCGGCGAAGTCATCAATGTCAGGGAGATTTCCTAAAGGCTCGTTGGCGGCTTGTTCCGGTGTTTTCAAGCGGCGCACCGGCGGAGCAGCGAAATCCTCGTCAGGCTCCATGATATTGGCACGAACGCTGGCAGCAGCAGCTGCGGCCTTCGCTTCTGCCTTGGGATTGGAAACCGGTGTGAAGGGGAATTGTTTCTTTTTAGGGAGATTGATCTCCCCAAAGGGAGCATCAGAGTTGGATGGATCGTTGGACATGACGTGAGATTAGTAGTGATCTTTGTGGATCAGGCGCTTTAGTTTTCTACGGATGGAAACCTTGGAAGCTGTCGAAAGACGGTCAGTGAATAGAATTCCGTTGAGATGGTCGGTTTCATGCTGGATCGCGCGGGAAAGCAATCCGTCGGTCTCCACTACAATCGTGCGGCCGTCGAGCAATTCGAGGGTAGCTTTCACCTCAATGGGGCGTTTTACCGGTGCGTTAATCCCATCAATGCTGAGGCAACCTTCCGTTGAAGCTTCCTTATCGGAACCAAATTCAAGATCCGGATTGATAAAGGTGAGTGGCATGAGATCTTCGAGAGCGGCATCCTCCCCGTCGACCCGCAGATAGCTAATGCATTCCGGATCGTGCGAGACGTCGACGATGGCGAGTTGGAGATCCCGGTCAATTTGCGGTGCGGCCAAGCCGACGCCGTGGGCGCTGACCATGGTTTCCACCATATCATCTGCCAGCTTTTTGATTTCATCAGTCACCTCGGTGACCGGTTGGCATTTTTTACGAAGGATGGGATTTCCGTATTGCGTGATTTCAAGGATCATTGGAGGTCTCTTCAACTGGTTGAGGTTTCTTCACTCGGTAAATGATTTCGTCGTCGCCGTAGCCTGCTTGCAATGCCGCACTGTGAGCTGCAAGGATCTTCCCCCACGGGCAACCTTCATCAGCTCGCAAGGCGAGCTTGAGGCCTGGACGATTGTCACGGTTTCCTACCAGATATTCCTTGAGAAAGCCCCCGGGAACTCTCAGCCCATCAATTTCGGCCTCACCGGATGGACTAAGTGAGAGTACTGTTCGTTGGGCGGTAACAGTTTCCACTTTCAGAGAATTGGCTGTGGGCAGGCTGACCTTGATTTCGGGACGCGGGACCTTCGCTTCCTTCTTCTCGAAATTCCGCATCGTGACGATCAGGAAGAAGAGCAAGGTGACGAGAATGTCGATCAAGGAAACGATCGGCACCATCGGCGACTTCTTTTTTGGACGGTAAAATTCCACAGGCCTCTTGTTTACTTATCGCGGAAAAAGACGTGTTGATGACAAGCTGAAACTACTTTCCCCAAAAGGACTTCCAGCCTGGCTGCCATCGTCTCGATACGCCGGGTGAAGTAACTCTGGGCGATTACCGCGGGAACCGCGATGGCGAGACCGACAATCGTGGTACTCAGAGCGACGGCGATTCCCCGGCTTATGGTGTCCTTGTCATCGAGGTCTCCGAAGACGGTCATGAGTCCGCTGGTGGTGCCGAGAAGTCCTAGCAAAGGAGCGATTGTGATAATGACATCGAGCACTGGCATCCCCGAATTCATGCGAACAATTTCTTCCCGAGCAGAGGACTGCACCGCTTCCTGCACCTCGCCCTGAGTGCGTCCGGCATTGCTGATAGCGACGGTGCAAAGCCGGGCCAAGGCATTCTCGCCGCGCTCAAATTCTGTTTGCAGCTCGGTCAAGGTATCTTTTTCGAGATGTTCTTCGAAATTCTCGACCTCCCTTTCGAGATGTGGTGGAAGGATCTGTTCTTTTTTCAAGGAAAGGAATTTCATGATGATTACGGTGATCGCAACCAACGAGCAGAGAGCAAGGAAGAGCATGAAGATGCCTCCTTCGCTGAAAAATTTCCAGGTCGTGGTGAGTGCCTCAGAGAAGTTCATAGAATGATTAATTATAAGTGAAGCCCATGGTGAGTTCGAGGTCTTCGCCCCCGAGTTCTTTTATTACATCCTTGGACATGGGCGGAATTTTCGCGGCGGTAACAGAATTTAAAACAATCCCCCATTGGGTCCCGGAGGCTCCTCTCATTTCCACCTGCCGTTGTCTGAACACCTTTCCTTCCTTGTTTACCACAAAATACAAAGTGATTTGACCCGGCGAAATCAGAGATCGATACTTATAGTTCCCCATCTGCCACTCGCGTTCGATTTCCTTGAAAATATGAGATCCGTAGGTGCCGACAGCGGAATTCTTGACGTCGAGCGCTCCGATGCCCTTTGCGCTCAAGACACCTTTCACCATCGTCTTCGACGTTTGGCTGTTGAACCCACCATCGCGACTGTCAGCCTTTTTCTTCTCTACAACTTCGACTGCTGGAGTCATTTCGGGGTCGGTGTTCGCTGCTTTCTTGTCTTTCTCCTTTGCGTCTTCGATGGTCCTAGTCACCCCATCAAAATCAACAAAGTCCTCCGTCTTATCTTTTGAAAAGAGCTCTTTCTTCGGCGCCATTTCCTTGTTCGACGATTTGGTTAAATCCTCCGTCTTTTGATCCTTGCCGATCTCGATCTCTTCGGCTTCGGTCTCGGTTGTTTGATTTCCCGTGGCGTCACCATCTGAGAAGGTTGAGTTGAAGGTTTGATTGTCCCTCCTTTCCTTAAGTTTACCGGAGAGAGCGACTGATTTCCGGTCCCCGGCGACGGCCTTTTCGTCACTGACGGCCAGGGTGTCCCTCTCTCCAATAAATTCCGCTTTGATCGGAGCGTCTGACATTTGGTTGTCACGAGTACGGGCAAATATTTCGTTGGGCTCGGGGATGAGAATTTCCGGGTCGGCCTCTTGATCTTCTTCGATAGGAATGATCTCTGCAGGCGGATCCCCTTCGAATGTTAGGACCAATTCGGAAATGTTATTTTCTGGTGGAATTTCCTTCTCAGTCTCATCGCTCACAATTTCCTTACCGGATAGCACATCGAAGATGAGAAGGAGAATAAAGACGAAGATTACTCCAACATGAATCCACAGCGCCGCGAAAAGGGCGACGAGGAAATGCCGGAGGGTTTGTGTCTGCTGACTCAAGACAACCATAGGATCGCCCCACTTCGACCAATTGACAACCTCTTAGAGCACTCGATCTCTCCAAGCGTCCCTGAGATAACGGGGATTGAGCTCTCCCTCAATCTCGGGAGTCCAGGCGATCACTTCCTTGGCCAAATATCCCGCCAGTTCGGTCAGATCAGGGGATTTCACAGCGACACTTCCCTGATGAAGGATTCCTTGGCGGGTTCTTCGCTGTCCGGCCCCGGCGATTTTTTTACCTTGGCAGAGCAAATCCCATTCCACCGGCTTTTCGAAACAAGCCACGGAATTGATTGCGGAATCACGCGAGACAAGCTCGCAGGAATGCCCCTGATCCAGCAGGCAGCGAGCCAGAGAGACATGAATCTGCCGGTAACTCTCGGATCGTCCTATCGAGGCGAGTTGCCCGGAGCGAGGAATCATCAGCGAATAGGTGGTATCGTCTCGGTGATCGACAACTCCGCCCCCGGTCCAACGACGAACATATTTTGAAGCAGAGCCAAAAATCGTCTTTGCTGCCCGGAGACTTTGGAAATACCCCAGACTCACCCAATCGCCTGACCATTGGTATTGTCGCAATATCGGCACTTCTCCCAACTGTATCATGAGCCACTCATCGATCGCCATATTCTCAGGACCCGTACGAGCCTGCGAATCACGCCAAACGAGAATTTTTTGAAAAAGCACATCCCCATCCACACTCCCGCTTGCGCGTTGTGCAAGCCAAAGTAGACCCCCTGTCTAAATTTTTCTTCAAAGCTCTCCTCGAGGCCGGAGGTAGCTGAATTGATCGTGGGGTATAGATCGGTCGAAAATCCGGGCTCCTCGACTCCTTATTTCGATCATGCCGCAGAGATTCGAAACCGCCGGCTCTTGGCCGAGGTGCATTGTTTTTTTTGGAAAGAGAATTCTTCGATGCGCGAGGACCTCTATATGATCGATGCCAAGGAAGTTTACATCTGCCCCGATTTTATCAGCGAAGGATATTTTACCCGCGAGTTGGAGTTGACGGGTCCGACAACTTCCCTCTCGATGATTCTGAAGCCTACCGTTTCAATGATATCGTCAACAATATCACCAAGAACAGCGCCATTTCGCTTGTATGCCAAGAGGCCTGCAAGCACTACGTTACCCAAGCCCTAAAAAAGTCGAAATAGGAATTTGAAGAAAATGCTTATAGTTCTTCAATCTCGACACCTTTGTAAGAAGCCTCAAACGGCGGTCCGCTATGCGCCTGCAGGGCGATGAAGCCCTTCAAAGGAATCTTTTCGTCTTTTTCGGTATAATCGCAGGTCAAAATGCCATTAACCCAGAGGCGAATCCGTGGTCCTTCGCAGCGAATTATGTAATCGTTCCAGCCCTCCCTAGCGGCCTTTACCCCGTCCTTGCTAGCCCAATCAATCAGGAACCTGCGGCGACGTGATTCATCATAAAGTCGCCCCCAAATGTTTTTGCCGATATCTGCTTGGTAACCGATCATCTCATGGTGATTTTCGATGCGTTCGCTACGAATCTGAATTCCGGCGTTCGCTCTGGGTCCCTCAACTTTTGCCTTCAGGCGGAGTTCAAAATCCCCGTAGCGTTTCGCTGTCGTAATGAAGGTGTTATGAGCAACTTTTTCTGTCATTGAGCCCCCTACAATCACCCCGTTACGGACCTTCCAATACTTCTCTTCTCCCTTCTGCACCTGCCACCCCTTCATGGTTGTTCCATCAAAAAGCTTTTCACCGGCGGAAAGTGAGAGTGACGTCAATAATAGGAAAATCCATTTCATTGGCGAACTATTCCAATTCTCAAATCGTTCGTCCATCATTAAGAGAACGAAGTTAGTCCTCGATCCGTGGGTCTATTTAACTTCCACCTCAATATACTTAACCCGATGCACCCAGACGCTCTGGACCAGGCCAAGGAGAAACATGCAGATCACGACAAAGGTTCCAGAGTAACTGACGAGCGGAAGTGGAATTCCGGTGATCGGTGTGAGGAGAATGCACATTCCGATACTCTCGAAGAGGTGGGCAAAGAAAAGGCCAACCACACCGCCGACGATGATTCGCCCGGCGAGGTCACGGCTGTAAAAAGCGATAAAGAGACACTGAATCAAAAGAAGAGCGAAAGCGGTTACGAGAAGAAGCGCTCCTCGAAACCCCTGCTCTTCTCCTATCACGGCAAAGATATAATCGTTATGGGCGGTCTTCCATGGAATATACCGTTTATCGTGGAGAGATCCTCTTTCTTCGGTTGCGCCCCACCCCAGACCTTTCCAGCCCGCTTTCCCGATGGCGGTCGAAACCCAAAACGGGGCCCAGGTATCATCAGTTTTTTCGACCTGCCCTTCCTTCAGGGTTTCCAGATAAATCTCGATTCGCTCGGTTCCCCGCTCGGAAACACTAGGCAGGACGACGAAGTAAGCAATAGGTGCCATTCCGATGACAATGGCGGTCAAAAGAGTTAGATAGCGCCAAGGAATACCGCTCACCAATGAAGCGACCACAGCTACGGGCACCCAAACCAGAGCCGACCCCATGTCTCCTAATTTCACCACCATCAAAAACGGAATCCCTGTCATCACGCCAATCAATCCCACCCTAAACCAAGGAGCTCCCATGATTCGGTGAATCTTCGGCAGATCTTGCGATAAAGTGGCAATCGCAATAATCCCGGCTGCAATAGCAACCTGTGCGGGCTGGAAGCTGATCGGACCGAGGGACAGTCGGTGCACCGCATCATCAGATCCCATTGCCATCGCAGTCAGGCCCAGTCCGACGATATACATGGGAACACCCAACCATCGGACCCACCGGTAGTCGAGTAGGGCAGCTCCGAAATAAATTGCCGTGCCAATGCCCATCCAGACCTTGTGCATACCCGAATAGTAATCTCCGCCATCCCCGCCCCCGGGCACCGGAAGGTGCCGCGCCGCGCTATCAATCGCAAAGACCCCAAAAATGAGTAGCCCATACATCGTGAGGACGAGGACCCAGTTCATTCCGAGGATTTTACGAAAAAGCGGTGTCATGACTGCTTACTGGCGAAGGCTATAGATTCCCTTCCGGTGAGTCGAGAATCCCCTTCGACTAATGTTTTTAGGCCGCTTGGGGCTCGGCTCGAGAAAATCCAGCGGGATAGGCTGGCTCTGCGGACCAAGCTTCAAATCATCGCATCCAGGCGAGGAACTCTACGTTCCCATCGGTTCCAGTGATGGGAGAAGTGATCACCCCGGCCCATTCACGACCAAGCTCATTCGTGATGAATTCCCTGATTTTATCAACTGACTTTTGATGTAGCTCCGGTTCCCGGACAATTCCTCCTTTTCCAACTTCTTCACGGGATAGCTCGAACTGCGGCTTCACCAATGAGATTACCGAACCTCCTTCTTCGAGGATCGAGAATGCTGAAGGAAGAACTTTGGTTAGCGATATGAAGGACAGATCCATCACAACTAATCTCACCCGTTCTCCAATGTCGTCGACGGTGAGATTTCTGGCATTGAATTTCTCTCGCGAAACCACTCGTTCGTCACTTCGGAGTTTCCAAACAAGTTGATTGGTGCCGACGTCGATGGCGTGCACCTTAGTTGCTCCGTGTTTGAGAAGGCAGTCGGTAAACCCACCCGTTGATGCTCCTAGGTCTGCGCAAATCCACCCGGTAGGATCGATCCCGAATTCTTTCAATGCACCCTCGATCTTGAATCCTCCACGGCCAACATACTTGGGACCTTCTTTCACTGCCAACGCAGCATCCGGCGCAACCTTTTGGCTCGGCTTACTGATCCGCTCGGTTCCGCAGAGCACTTTACCCGCCATGATAAGGCGCTTGGCGAGTTCACGTGATTCACAGAGTCCCCGGGAGACCAAGAGCGTATCGACTCGTTCCTTGGCCGCCATTACCTCTTGGTTTTAGCTTGGTTGATGGCGTTAAAAAACTCCCGCAGGCGTCCGAAATTCCGACGACGATGCCGAAAGACTATCCGCGGCATCTCCGCCAGGTCGGGTTCGTTTGCTTCCTCCTGAAGAGCATCGCATTGCACGATTTTTCCAGATTTAATGATGTCGGAAAAATCCTCGTTGAGTTTTGCAAGCGCCGCATCGGTGAGCGGAAGTTGTATCCGTACCACCAGCTTATCTCCAACATAGCGATAGGAGTGGTAGACTTCGTAGAATTTCGTGATCTCGGAAATCGCGACTTCGAGGTCATCCGTGACGATGAAGAGTGAAAAGTCCGACTCGGAAATCATTCCTAGGCGGTATAGGTGCTCTTCCACAAATTGCTTCCATGATTTCCAGTAAGTTCCCCCGGGAGCGTCGAGGCAAACGATGGGGTAAACCTGGGTCTTCCCCGTCTGGATTAAAGTGAGTGCTTCAAAAATCTCATCCATCGTCCCCACTCCACCAGGCATTCCCACTGCGGCATCTGCCTCCTTTACGAAAGCAAGCTTTCGGGTGAAGAAATAGTTGAAATCGATTAATTTAGGATCGTCGGCGATGAACTCATTGGCGGCAGCTTCAAAAGGAAGCGTGATATTTAGCCCGAAGCTATCCTCGCGCGTGGCTCCCTCATTACCGGCCGCCATGATCCCCGGACCGGCTCCGGTAATTACCATGAATCCTTCGTCCCGCATACGACGCGAGAATTTCACGGCGGTTTGGTATTCTTTTTCCTCGGGAGCAGTTCGCGCAGAGCCAAATAGAGCGACCTTTCTCCGACCCCGGAACGGTTGAAAAACCTCACTAGCGACACGCATTTCCTTGAGCGCCCGGTTCGCCATCTTGAAGTCCCCATGACCCATCGTCCCCCGGGCCATCCCCACCGCCGTGGTGATCATTTCTGCCAAAAGACAGGGGTCTGAGACTCCGCTCACACTCTGGGCCATCTTCATAATGCAATCATCAATTCCCTTCTCACCAGTCGTCCCCACAAAATCACATTTAATATCGGGAACCATTCCTGCAGTGAAATCCCGATGCAGCGGAGGCTTGTTTCTCTGTCTTTTCTTCGGCATGCCGATAATTTGTCCCCAAACAGGCCCGCTGACAAACCTCCACTCTTGAAATTCCCACAAAACCGTCAAAACTCCGCCCGTGGCCCAGACCAATACCGACGACCTGCGCATCGCAGGAATCAATCCGCTTATCTCCCCGGCGGTCCTTTCCTACTATCTTCCAACGACCGAAAAAGCGGCAGCCATCGTCGATCAGGCACGCAAGGAAGCGGAAGCAATCCTCTCCGGAGAAGACGACCGACTCCTCGTGGTGATCGGTCCTTGCTCTATCCATGATCCTTCTGCGGCACTGGAATATGCCGAGCGTCTGAAATCTTCGATCGACCGCTACAAGGACGACCTCCAGATAGTCATGCGGGTTTATTTTGAAAAACCCCGAACCACGGTGGGCTGGAAAGGTCTCATCAATGATCCGCATCTCGATGGTTCCTTCGATATCAATCGCGGCCTTCGCTTCGCCCGTGAACTTCTTCTTCAGCTCGCCGAAATGGGCATTCCCGCCGGAACCGAGTTTCTAGACGCAATCTCGCCGCAATATGTCGCCGACCTGATCGCTTGGGGTGCGATTGGGGCCCGAACTACGGAGTCACAAGTCCACCGTGAACTGGCTTCCGGGCTCTCAATGCCAGTTGGTTTCAAAAATGGCACAGGCGGCTCCATTCAAATTGCCCTCGATGCCATTGGTGCCGCAGAGCAGCCACACAATTTCCTTTCCGTGACCAAACAAGGCGTTTCCGCCATCGTCACCACAGCCGGAAATAAAGCCTGTCACCTCATCCTTCGCGGAGGAAAAAGCGGCCCGAATTACTCGCGTGAGGCGATCGAAGAAGTCACCACCCAACTCAAGGCATCTGGGCTTCCCGAGCAGGTCATGGTCGATTGCTCTCACGGTAACTCGAACAAAGACTACCGAAATCAACCGAAAGTTGTCGCCGATCTCTGTGAACAAATGGCCAAGGGGGCCAAAGACATTGCTTCGGTTATGATCGAATCCAATCTCGTCGAAGGAAATCAAAAGATCTCTGATGACATGACCTATGGGCAGTCGGTTACCGACGCTTGCATCAATTGGCAGACTACCGAGGGAGTCCTCGAATCGCTCTCCGTCGCTGTTCAAGCCCGCCGCAAGGCCTAGTCGAGGTGGAGATACGTCGGCACTACGACGACTTCCATTCCCGCGGAGCGAGCCGCGGCGATTCCGGCACGACCGTCTTCGAAGACGACGCAGTCTTCAGGGGCGACGCCAAGGCGTAAGGCGGTTTCGAGAAAGATGTCCGGGGCCGGCTTCCCATTTTCTACTTCGTCGCTGGAAACGACTTCGTCGAACCAATCAGAAATCCCCACTGATTGCAGGGTCTTTTCCACAACAACCCGGCTTCCTCCACTAGCGACAGCCATGGGAACCTTACCGCGATTCTTGCGGGCAAACGACGCGACTTCTTCAACAAGCTCCACAGTATCAAGAACCTTCAAGTAGTGTCGCTTCTTCGAGAGTGCCACTGCGTCAGGGTCAAGATGAAGCCCTTTCTCTCCGTTAATGATCTCAACAATATCTCGGGTTGGCCGCCCGCCCATGGCGTAAAAAATATCCTCTGGAAACACACCCGGTTCTCCTTGGTCAGCCAAAGCCTGGGACCAAGCTTTGAAGTGTGCGGGCATCGAGTCAACCAAGGTTCCATCCAAGTCAAAAATGAGGGCCTTGTATCCGGGAGATGGCAGTTTCAGGTCGATATCACTCATATGAGGGCGCGGAGATGAAGCAAACTTGATCTGGTGACAAGCAGGAAACCAAAGTCAGACGAAACAATTTTTTCACAAGGAAACTGAAGTCGACTCGTATGTTCCTGAAGCGATGGTTTTAGCCTCGGGAGAGTTATTCACAAAGCTCACTTCTCCTTTGATAACGACAGCTGAATCAAAGATCATTGGTCCCTTCACGGAGATTTTTTTAGCATCAATCAATGATGGAGTGCCAAGTGACGCCAATCCGTCCACTAGTTTGTATTCGCTGGAGAGATCAACTACAGGAGGTACTCCGTTTCGAGAATTTTCGAGACGAACCCGGCCATCTTCGCCAACTTCATAAGCATCCGAACGCAGGGCGAATAAATCACCAGTCGTCTTTACGGGCGCGAAGCGAGAACGCGGGACGTTCACGGCAACTGCGCCTTCGAAACACTCGATAGCCGAGCCCATGGCTTGTTCCAATTGATAGACTAGCGTGGATTTAGAGTCACGGGGATCAACGGTTTTCTCGTTGACGATCACAGGAAGAGGAAGAACGCCCTCCGAGGCCCCCATGACGTTCTTCAATGTCTCGAGATTGACCCAAATATTATTGGTGTTGAAATACTTGTGCTTGTCGATGTTCTGAAAGTTTTTGAGGTCTTCGGCGGGACATTGGGCGATCTCCCGCAAGATAAGACGGCCATCTGCTTTTCTCTTCGCCAAGTGTCCTCCTTTACGATCTGCATCGGTGCGGCGGGTCACCTCCATGAGGAATGGTGCATTGCTTTCTGAAAAGTACGAGAGAAGTGTCGCGTCCAATTCCGCACCTAGATTATCGCTGTTGGAAATAAAGGCGTATTTGACGCCATCGGCGAGAAGCTTGTCCAGCCAACCACTTCCTGCCAAACTTGGATAAACATCGGCGTGACCTGGCGGGCACCATTCCAAGTCGGTATTTACAGAAAAGCTTACGGGAGAAAGGTTATCCTGACGAAGTTTGGGGACCCAATTTTGCATCAACTCCAGCTGGGCAGGGTCGCCGATCTCGGGAACATTGTTAGCGAGATATTCCTGAGTATCCTGACTGCTCGCCTGACTATTCATGAGAAGAAAGCGAACCTCAGATCTAGTTTCTTTTCGAAGCGAGAGAATCTGCCGGCACATCAGATCCAGAAAGGCGACTCCGGGACGAACTTCGAGAAGGCTCTTCACCTTCTCCAACCCCATTCCTGTTCCAAGTCCTCCATTAAGTTTGATGACGACGGTTTGGGCCAATAGCGCAGGATCCATGGAGGCCTGACTTCTCAGTCCCTCATAATCTGTGACTCCCACGGCCTGAACAATCTCCTTTTCTCTAAGTTCCCCTTTTCCACCCTTTTCAACAAGAGATCTGGCTCGCTCAAAGGCTTTGATGGCGGATTCCATCACTCCTTTTTCCTGCATCTTAGATCTCATCGCTTCAGAGGCGCCGCTCATGGGTCTCTTGGTAGCAATGAAGGTGCCAGGAAAACAACCAATTCGAGTAAATATTTCATCCGTGAATAAAATTCATACTATGAGTGGCACGTTTTGTGCTTACCAGTTTACAATCGTCGCATGTGAGGCTACAAGTTCTTCACACTAATGGCCGATGTTTCCCTGCACCAATCGCTTTCCCAGCAGCAGGCCTTGGCGCCACAAATGCGGCAAAGTCTGGAGATTCTTCAGGCTAACACCCTTGAGCTGGGTCAACTCCTCAATCAGGCCATGATGCTCAACCCTGTGCTGGAAGACGTGACTGAGAGGGAGTCTTTCGACGAAATCGTCGAAAGCGAGCGCGATAGTGAAGATAACTTCGATGACTGGCATGAGACCTATCAGGACGACCTTCGTGAGCTTTCAATCCTGGAGCGCAGGAACAAGGGCGTGGATCATGACGGCGCTGAACGTCGTGAGCACTTCTACAATTCCATCGTCGCTCCGCTGACCCTGCAGGAACACCTGATGGAGGAGATTGGCGAGAACGGAATGCCTTTGGAGATCCGCGCAGACGCAGAGATCATCGTGGGAAATCTCACCGATCACGGATACCTTGATGGCAGTCTGGAAGATCTCGCCGGCAAAGTTCAAATCCCACTCGATCGCCTGGAGGAGGGATTGGCCCTCGTGCAATCGCTCGACCCTCCCGGCGTGGGTGCCAGAGATCTCCGCGAGTGCCTGCTTCTCCAACTGGACCACCTCGGTTTGGGGAATGGACTCGAAGCCGAAATCGTTGATGAGCATCTCGAAGAGTTGGCTCGAAACCACTTCCCGCAAATCGCAAAAGCTCTTCATCTCCCGCTTGAGAGAATCGCCGAAGCAGTAGAACACATTCGAGCCCTTGATCCATCACCTGGCTCCCGTTTCATTGCCGGAGGAAACCCCTACATCCAACCGGATGTCGTTATTTCCGAGCTGGGATTTGGAGAATACCAGGCCTCTCTCACCGGGAGCTATCTTCCCCGTCTTCGCATCAATGACGAATACAAGGACCTCCTTGCCAACACCACAGGAGATCGCAAGACCAGAAATTACCTCCGCGATAATATTCGTGATGGACGAATGATCATCAAGGCAATCGATCAGCGACAGGAAACAATCCTGGCGATCGCTCGTGAAATCATCGATCGCCAGTCTCCCTTTCTCGAGTATGGCTCCCGTCATCTCAAGCCGATGACGATGAATGACATTGCCAAAAAGATTGGCGTTCATCCCACAACAGTCTCACGGGCAGTTGCAGGCAAGTATATCGACACTCCGCACGGACTCATGGAGATGCGCAAGTTTTTCGCCACTGGCTACCACACCAGTGACGGCAAGGATGTTTCCAACGAAGGCGTTCGGGAGGTCTTGCAAACCCTGGTTTCCAACGAGGACAGCGCGAAGCCACTTTCGGATTCCAAGGTGGAAAAACTCCTGAAGGAACAAGGCATCGACGTGGCGCGGCGAACTGTCGCTAAATACCGGGAACAGCTTGGAATACTCCCCTCTCACTTGCGGAAGAAATACTAGCCCGACGGGAAAGTCCGGTTAAAGTCTGTCCATGGCCAACGACTCGCTCCGCGACGCTCTTTCCCAGGTGAAATATCCTGGCTTCTCACGGGACATCATTTCTTTTGGTCTCGTTAAATCCGCTGAGGTTAGCGACGGCATTGCTATGGTGAAACTTCAGGTGCAAACGCGTGATCCGAAAATTCCGCAAACGATTTTTCAGGACTGCCATCAAGTCCTCGACCCCATCTTTGGAGGGTCAGAAAAGGTGAAGATCGAAATCGATGTTCAAGACCCCCCGGGGGCACCAGGCGCGGTCGCTGGATCTCCCGAGAGCGCCTCGATTCCAGGAGTGAAGCGCATTATTGCAGTTGGTTCGGGTAAAGGCGGAGTGGGCAAGTCAACAGTTTCAAGTAACCTCGCCATCGCGCTTTCAAAACAAGGCCTCAAGGTCGGTCTCTGTGACTGCGATCTTTATGGTCCATCCGTTCCCCTGATGCTCGGCGTCCCGCACCATCAGCCAAATGCCGACTCTGAAGATCGCATTATTCCCATCGAAGCTCATGGCTTGAAATTGATGTCCATGGGTTTTCTCCTGAGTGACAACTCGCCCGTGATTGTTCGCGGTCCTCTTGCCAATCGATACACGCAGCAATTCCTCAAACAAGTGGATTGGGGGGAACTCGACGTCCTCATCTTGGACCTCCCGCCCGGCACGGGTGATATTCAACTGACCATTGTGCAAACCGTTTCTCTCGATGGGGCTGTCATCGTAACGACACCGCAAGAAGTCGCCATGATTGATGCTCGAAAAGCGGTCTCGATGTTCGCCAAGGTCAACGTTCCCATTCTCGGGCTCATTGAAAACATGTCGTATTTTGAATGTAATCAGGGTGAACGATACCACCTCTTCGGAAAGGGTGGAGCGCAAAAAGAATGTGATCGCTTAAAGGTACCACTTTTGGGTGAAATACCACTCGAAGCAGTGATCGGAGAGCGCTGTGACGGCGGTGAACCGGTCGCTCTTCTCAGTCCCTCGGATTCGAAAATCTCAGCAGCTTTCCATAAGTCAGCGCAGGCGCTGTTGGATCATGTGTCTGGAAAGTGATTAAACGGGGACAGCTGTCTCTTCGATGATCTCGGACACGACGGATTCGCCTGACCGCCCGGAATAAACGGCATCGCTTTCCATTATCAGGCGATGCCCAATTACGTCGGGGGCGAGGTCTTGAATCGTTTCGGGCACGAGAAACTCACGCCCTTCAAACAAGGTCATTGCCTGCGCAACGCGAAGAAGATTGAGTGAGGCCCTCGGGCTTGCGGCCAGTTTCACCCCTTGTCGATTCCGGGTGGCGGCGACCAATCTAACAATATACTCTTGAAGTTGCTCGGTCACTCCGACCTCACGGACAGCGCTTTGGACTTTGAGAATCTCTTCCAGAGTCGCCACGGGCTTGACTCTTTCCAAGGGGTGTTCTTGTTCCTGAGCCTGTAAAATCCCCATTTCCTCCTGGATAGAGACATAGCCCAGAGAACACCTAAGTGCGAAGCGATCCATTTGTGCCTCGGGTAATGGATAGGTGCCGCGGAGCTCTACGGGATTCTGGGTTGCGATCACAAAAAACAATTCCCCGAGATCATGCCGGTTCCCTTCAATGGTCACCTGCCTCTCCGCCATTGCCTCCAAAAGGGCGCTTTGGGTACGCGGTGACGCCCGATTAATTTCATCGGCAAGAAGGATATTGCTGAAGACGGGACCGTGGTGAAATTCGAAAGCCGAGCGTTGGGAATCGAGAATACTTACCCCGAGAATGTCTGAGGGTAGCAGATCTGGAGTGAACTGAATTCGCTGAAATTCACTTTCACCAATCGAGGCGGCAATCGCTTTTGATAAAGTCGTTTTTCCAGTGCCAGGAAAATCCTCTAGCAAAACATGCCCTCCTGCCACCATGGTTGAAAGGACACGGCGGACAACTCTCTCTTGCCCCAGCATAACACTCCTTACCGAGCCTTCCAAGCGGGAAACGACTTCCTGAACAAGCATCACTTACCTTGCTGGCCGTTCACGGAGTTGTTCCACTTGTCCCATTTAGGGCGAGCCGTCTTCTCATGCCAATCCAGTAATTTTTTCAAGGATTCAAAATCCTTCCTCGGCATTTTCTCTTTGAGCCTTGCTAGTTCGTTGTCATTACGCATTTTTTTTCCCTTATTGGTTGCTAGGTAAAGTTCGGTATCGATGAGCACCCGTGGTCCTTGTTTAGTTGGCACAACAAGCATCAGGGGGCAATCCATGGAGATGCCGCGACCGCCATCGACCATGAGCGAGATACCTCTCATCCGCCCCTCGACATGATTTCCCAGAATCCGGTCGGGAACCTCTGCAACCGCCGCCCCCTTGACCAAGAAAGTGAGGTTTTTCAGGGCAGACAGCGGATTCTCCGGTATTTCACGAACAGCGCTTCGAGAGAGGATTTCAGGGATATTTCCGCCAACCACAAGATTCCGCCACTCCTTGGTGATTTTCAAAGCGGCTTCTTCCGAGGCGGCTTCGTTTGCCGAATCATTCAAAGCGCTCACACGTTTGAAGAGAATTCCCAAAAATTCCTTCTCAAGCTGCTCTTGATCTCTCGTGGCATTAGCTGAAAGCTTGGCTCGATTCTCTTCCAAGTCCTCGGAAAGCAGGCCGGAAAGAGGGCGCTTTGAGCCGGGGAGAATCAGCCAGCCCCCCTCGGCTTTGGACATCCAAATCGAATGGTATTCGGGCATCCATCCTCCATTCCTTGGAAGAATCTCTAGGACTCCCAAGGCCAGATCGCCCGATTGATAGACCTTCTTAGCTCCAACTTTGATGCCTTTAAAATTACCTGAGGCCTTGGCCCACCACGTCGCAAATTCTCGATATTTTTTTACCTTCTCCACTTCAGGATCGATTTCGTCCTCATCAATCAGAACATCTTTCGGATCGGCGACTTCTCCATCTTCATCATCTTCCTCCGCTTCTTTGGGCTCTTCTTTCTCCACAGGCTCTTTGATCTTTTCCGGAGGGTCTCGGAAGAGATAAGGTAGGGATTTTTCCATGGTCCCATCGAAAAGATCTCTGGCCACCCGATCCAAAATCTCAGTAGGATTCACAGCTCGCTGCGGGGCGTGCTCTTCTTCATAAACCGAGGCCATACGTTCGGTGTTTACTTCATCCCGGAAATGGACTTCCCGCTGATGCGCGCGCCAATGGTCCCATTGATCTTCATCGGCTTTTGCGAAATAGCCGGGGAGACTCACCCGCCAACCTTCGGGATTCTTTCTCACTCTGAAGATGACCGGACGGAGCTTTTTGCTATCCCTTCCGGTGGAAAATCCGGCCAAAAATGACACCAGCATTGATTTCTCGGACTCGTCTTCTTCACCATCGAGCAAGACCCGCATCACACCCGGGCGATTTAGCAGGCGCCAAACGTTTCGCGCGTCTTGGTTTTTCATCCCCTTTCGAGTCATCGCAATCATTTCCTCCCATGGAATCTCATCGTGATCGCCTCTTTCAAGTACTCCTTGCCAAACCAAAAGCTCCTCGGTCCGCCCGGCTCTGGCTGCGGCCAGGAAATTTTCCATCACTTCTCTCGGACTGGCGGATTTCAATAATTTGGGGTCCACCAATTTGGCCATTCGCTCTTTGAAGCGCTTACGGGCCCCCCTTTTTAGGCGGTCACCCGCGGTGACCCTTTCCGCAGCCATCCATCGCTCCAGCTCGCTTACACGGGCTCGCAATAATTTGTCAAATCCCAGCCCCATACTGTTGAAGCTTCCCTCGACTGGTCCAACGCTCCAGACATCGTCTTCCAAACGAAGGGCAAAGGCCATCATCTCAGCTTCTTCTGGATTATCTGCCGAGCGCGCTCCTACAAGCACTGCTGAAAGCTCTCCATCGACTCTTTCGAAGCCCTCGAAGAATTCAACTTTTTCGTTTCGGATCCAGTCAGCTCTCTGGTTCCAGGCCTCATTGAGTATGCTCTGGGTTTTCGGGCCAACGAACCCTGAGATGCCAACCCCCCTCGGAACTCCGGGTTGTTGTTTCTTAGACTTTAGTTTCTCTAAAACTGAGAGCACAGCCTTGGTTGGTTCGCCTCCAGAAAGAGGAAGTAAACTTAGAAAAAAAAGGACAGAAAGCCAGCGCATCGAAGTCAGTTTCGCACTCACATCACAAAGCGACAAGTCGAGTCTTCCATATCTCGCATTTATCCGAAGGTAATCCAACTATTCAGGGGAAGAGCTTCCAACAAATTGTCATGAGGACAATTCCTCCGAAAAGTCCTAAAGTGAGGCCGTATAGTCCGAACTGAACCTGAAAAGGTTCTATGTCAGGGCCCATGAAATTGCGTGCTGGCGTTGCCTTGCTAATGACGGAAGAATTCTTGAGAGGCTTCTCCCAATACCGACGGTATTCTCCCTGGCTGATATCGTTGGCGATTTTAGTTTCCCGAACGGTGTCCCAGTATTCTTTTGCCTCGGCCACTGCGGGAACCGTCATGTAAATGTTCAAATCCATGCCTGGTGTGGGCTCGAGATTCACCTTAATGTTCAATAAAGCTTGTTTGAGAGCCTGACGCGCTTCTGCTTCGGTCTGATTGTATGGTTCCGCCTCACTCTTTAGCCTTTCAAGTCCCGCCGATTTGTTGGACGCATCGAGCGCCTTGATCTTATCTTTAAGCATCTCGGCGATGGCATTAGCGATCTCAGCGGCTTCGTTCGGATCGGGACGGACAACGGCAACTTCCATCATCTTGTCCTTCTGATTAAGATTCACATCAAGAGACGATCTCAAAGTGGTAATCACATCATCCACGCCTATTCCCCATTTTTTAGCTAATTCAAGATCGGTGGTGATTTTGGACAGCGCGGCGTGGGACTCGATCTCTTTCATGACCTGCAACTCATTGACGTTTGCTATTCCGGTTGGGCTTTCTTTAAGGTTTTTCCCCTTGAAAGGAGCTCTGATGTCCGTTTTCAGGATTGCGGATGCAGGATATTCTTTGTCAGCCTTCTTCCACTCTTGCTTACCATAAAAAGCCCCTCCAAGCGTGCCACCCACGGCTGTCAGGAGCAACAGCCAAGACCACCACCAAAAGCTCCTGCGTCCACGTCGTCGTTTCATTGAAGCGAATCTGAACAGATGAAAACCATCCGTCACTTGAAAAAATCAGACTTAAAGGGTCTGGTGGAAGAGATCTTTGGTTTTCAGACTCTCAACAAAACCCGCCATTAAGCCCGCCGTCGTCTCGATATCCTGATAATCCACCGTTTCAACCACTGAATGCATGCAGCGGAGAGGAATGGAAACCAGAGCGCTCGGCACACCTTCCCGGGAGTGGTAAATACTGTCGGTATCCGTCCCGGTAAAGCGACTAGACGCTTCATGTTGGAGCGAAATTTTTTTCTTTTCGGCAACCTCGATCAAGCGGTTGACGACCAAGGGGTGACTCGCCGTTCCGTGCGTTACGGTCGGGCCTCCCCCCATCGTTACCTTGCCATATTGCTCCGCAGACAGGCCCGGGGTATCCGTGGCGTGAGTGACGTCGGTGCAAATGCAGACATCAGGATGAAGTCGATGGGTCGCCATCTTGGCTCCGTAACCGCCGATTTCTTCCTGAACCGAATTGAGACAAACCAAAGTGAAGGCGGGTTTGGTTTTAGCACTCGCCAGCTTTTTCAGAACCTGCGCAATCATGAACCCGCCGATCCGGTTGTCCACTGCGCGGCCCACCACCCTCTTGTTGCGAAACTCCATGGGGGTATCTGCATATACGGCTGGATGCCCCACTCTCAAGCCCATTTGGGCTACTTCGTCAGCCCCAGACGCTCCGATGTCCACCCAAAGCTCATGAATTTTGGGTGCTTTTTCATTCCCCAGATTGTCGCGTCGAAGATGAATCGCGGTGTTTCCAATAATTCCGTCAACCGTTCCTTTATCACCAAGAATCTGCAAACGTCGTCCCCGACCGGTGGCGGCATCGCTCCCACCCACTCGATCGAGGTAAAGAAATCCATCTTTGCTGATGTGTTTAATCATGTAGCCGATTTCGTCAGCGTGCGCTTCCAGCATAACGATCTTGTCAGACTTCCCTTTTAAAGTAGCCCAGGTCGAGCCGTAGGCATCGCATTCCACCGAGTCTGCGTATTTCCCAACATACTTGGCCCACACCTTTTGTCCCGGCATTTCAAACCCGGTGGGACTTGGAGTTTCAAGGAGATCGAAGAGAAATGATTTTTCGGCTTTTGTCATGGGGCAAACAAAGCGCAAATTGGCGATCTGGAAACCTTAAACGAAGGAAAATCCACCTTAGCCTCTTCATGAAATTCCAACAGATTGTTTATGGCAGCCCGAGTTACCAAGCGGAATTGCTCCTTCGGGATGCTGTATTGCGGAAGCCCCTGGGCCTTGCCTTGAAGAATGATGACCTTTCGCAAGAAGGTTCTCAATGGCACTTTGGGCTCTTCGACGGCGAGCATCTCATTGCAAGCGTAATCGCAGCCCCGAAGTCTGAAGAGTTAATTCAACTGAGACAAATGGCGGTGTCTAGCCAATTCCAAGGCCAAGGATGTGGACGGAAACTTGTTCAGACTCTGGAGAAAACTCTTTGGGGAAAAGGATTTCAAAAAATCATTTTGCATGCCCGGATTCAGGTTTTTGATTTCTATGTCAGGTTGGGATACACCCCGGTTGGAGAACCATTTGAGGAAGTGGGAATCCCACATCAGTGCATGCAGAAAAACATTCCCCCATCTAGGTCTTAAAATCACGGGATTGGAAAACCATCCAGCCGATAATGAAAAGAGAAATATTGAGCCCGGATAAAATCGCGTAGCTTTCCACGATTCGGGCCCACGGAATCTCCTCTTGCAACAAATAGGCCCAATTCTCCATCCGGTAGGTGATGAAGACGTGCTTCACACCGCGCAAAAACGGCATGTTTTGAAGGACGAAATCGATGAAGAAAACGCTTAAGGCCATGATCGTTGCCGCCGCTGGTTTCATTTTGAAACAGGAAAAAAAGAAAGCCAATGAGCTCACCACGCACATACTGAGACCCATAAAACAGGCCCCAACAAAAAGGCGTGTAAAACCTTCCCCCCATTCGGCATAAACCGAGAGGATGAAGAGGTTGGGATTCCATACAAAAAGCCCCCCCTCCGTTCCGAGCGCCAACACCGACATTCCGTATCCCGTAATTCCGACGAAAATTACAAAAGTTACGGTGTAGATAATCACGGCGAAATATCTCAACAGAAGAACCCTCAGGCGGGACACTGGCCGGGAGAGTACCATCCGGAGATTCCCGTCTTCCGATTCCTTCGCGACAATATCACCACCTACGAGAGCAAAGTAGATGGAACCTAGCAAAAACATGCTCCCCCCCATGATCCAGTAAGTAGAGGTCAAGGATGAATAGAGTTGATCCATTGGAATGAGATTCCGTTCCGCCAATTCCGCCACCTTATCTCGACCGACCTTGACCCAGAGTGTCAAGATAAGGATCTCGAATACGATGAACAGGACATAGCCCAGATAAGTTCTTCGCCTAGCGAAAA
>Ga0115013_10000080_pt1 | contig 59231 bp, 41 predicted proteins | sample SouAtlMetagenome_2_FD_88686 | JGI IMG/M metagenome (GOLD analysis project Ga0115013, IMG submission 88686) | Marine eukaryotic phytoplankton communities from Atlantic Ocean - South Atlantic ANT15 Metagenome | ecosystem: Environmental > Aquatic > Marine > Oceanic | place: South Atlantic Ocean...
GTGACCCTGTAGGGATTCGAACCCCAAACCTTCGCATCCGTAGTGCGATGCTCTATCCAGTTGAGCTACAGGGCCCTGTTCGTCATGACCGAAGGTCAATCGGGGGGCAAAGATAGACAGGCTTCTTTCCCCACCAAGCGCGCCCCCGAAAAACTCGTGAAAAAAAGAAATCCGCACCGGCAAGATTCCAGCGTTGCCGCGTGGTCTCCGTACTGCCGATGCGGATCCTCCAGGCCCTTCCGTGAATGCTCATGGAAGAGGCATTCCCTTGCCGAGGCTCGGGAACCAACGCCGCTTGCGCGCCGCTGCTGGTCCTCCGGGGGAGTTCGTCACCGCCCTGCCCTGTCACCGAAGTGGCATGGGCCGACTCGAGTTGTTCAGCGTCACCTCGCAGGACCGCCTTGCGGCAGTCAGGCTCCCCTTCCCTCCTTTCGGAGTTCTGGGCGGCCGGGTTTCCCCGTCCGAGTGGGCTGCTCGCGGACCGTGATGGTGCCGCGGTGGGTTCTCGTCCCTTTGGTCTTTCAACGTCCCTCTTTCGAGGGTCGTCTGTCGAGCCTTGATTTTCATTCTTCCTTGCGTCCGAACGCGTCTCATGACTCTCCCAACAAACCGCTGTTTGCTGGCGACAAGGCATCTCTAAGAGAATCACTCTCCGCAGCCGGCGAACCGTCGTGCGTGGAGCGGGTCAATCCTTCTTGGCGAACCAAGTTGGGTGGCAACCGGTGTCTTTCGTCTCTCCTCCGAAGAGGGCTTTCGAGAGGACCGTAGATGTTTCCGTTTGACCTCCTTGCTGACACAAAGAAGGGACAGGTATGTCTCAAACCAAAAAAAATCGACTTTCCGAAATTCACATTGTATCCACCTCACTTACAAACAATTGTGGATAACGGTACGCGGGTGAAAACGCCCCACATTCGGCGCTGCAAAAGTACGCAGTCCAAGTCCAGCTGAGATGGTTCAGGCGCGGAAAAAGCGCAAGCTCACCGTGGCAGGCAAGGTGGAGGGAAAAGTGCGGCTGTGTTCTGCCTGCATCTCTAGCCCAGCTTCAACCGCCATGGCGTCAAAGACGGGGATCTCCAAGATGTATTGGTCAGAAAAGCCGTGGGTGGCGTCGTAGGCCGTGGCGGGAAGCTTGCCCTGCATCAGGCGCGCATTCTCGGGAGCCACAGTGTGCAGCTCAATCATCAGCAGGCCGTGCTGGGCCACGTAAGGTGACCACTTCATCAAGTGCTCCTTGAGGCTTTGCTCCACGTTGCGAAGTTTGAGGCGCTTGCCGCGGAAGGCAAAGGCCCCGGAAGACATGGGGGGCTCCGGACGGTCGATGATGGGCGGGTTGTAGACGCGGTTGTGGTCGAGGAACGAGCGGACGCTCATCAAATCCCCCAGACGCACGCCATGCATCTCATACAGGTCGAGTGCGAGGCGGTCGGGATCGCCGATGTCTCCCCAAATGAAGTGGCCCTTCACGCCCTTTTGGCGGAAGTGATCTGCGGTGGCCACGAGGGCCTCTTGGTTGAAGTCGGCACCCACTAGCATGAGCGGGTGGGTGTCCAAGTGTTGTCCGCGCAAGGTGTCGGACTCGATCACCTCGCGCATGTGCAGCAACAAGGCGCCATTGCCGCATCCCATGTCGCACAATCCGAGGGGTTGTTCGTCGAGGGGAGCGTTGAACACGTCTTTAACCACATGGTCGAGGTGGGAGAAATACGCCTTGTGGGCGCCGCCCGACCCCCACACGTTGAGGGTGCGATCCACGTGGATCTCGGCTTCGCCTGGTTCTGTGCGCCACAACCACGAGCCCTCGCCGAGCAAGAGTTCCTTGGCCCACAAGAAGGTTTGGGTGTACGAGGTGGTCACGCCATAGGCAGCGGCGCGCTGCAAAAAGAACGCCCCCACCGGGCTGTCCGACCACCCGAGGGCGTGCATCACTTCCGCCCAAGTTTCTTGCAATTGAGGATGCAATTGCGCTGAAGCGAGGGACACGTCGTCCCACGAGGTCATGGCCTCGGTGCCAAAAGCTGTGCCCAACATGGCGAGCCACGGCGCCACCAAAGCACCTTCGAGGTGGACGCGGAGGCGTTGTTCGAGGCTGAGGGTTTGGCCTGCGGTGTGGTCGGCCAAGCCTCCCCCACTCATGACCGCCCCAAGAAGGGCCCGCATCACGCTCAAGGCCTCGGCAGAGAGCGGCTCCTGCGGACGGTTCCACATGCCCACGCTGTGCTCCAACCATGAACGACCCAACGCATAGAGGTGACGGTCGCGCGCCCAATGGGCCACGTCCGCGTCTTTGTGCGGGACGTAGGTGACTTTGTCTTCGCCGAAGTGCGCGTCCAGGATGCCCTGCGAGCACAGCATCCGCAACCCCACATTCAAGTACCCAGGGTTGGCCCCAAACAACGATGCCAACTCATCCACATCGCCCCCGGTTTGGAGGACCTCCTCCAACACCCCACTCCCGTCCAAGACGGGAACCACACCACTCAGTGCGAGGCCATCCAAGTGAAAGAACAACCGAGAGCGCCACTGGCGCTGCAAGTCTTTGGTCGCGGGAACAAATGAGGTCATGGTGGGTCAGTTGGGTGAAACCTTAGCGGCGCTTGCCGCCGCCTTGCATGGCGTCGCGATGCAACGTCACTGCGATGGTCTTCGCCTTAAAATACGCCATGCTGATGTATTGGCGTCCACCGTAGGGGTTGCCATCGCCCCAGCTGTTCTTGATGACGAAGTACTCATTGCCGTTTTGGTCTTGGGCCAAACCGACGATGTGCATCAGGTGGTCATCGGTGGTCGTGTGATTTTCAAAGCCCTCCTGGCGAGACGCCTGAGAGACCTTGGCTTCTTCGATGACCTCTTGAAACATCTTGGCCTCCTCTCCTTCGGCCGGCATCAGTGCCATGCCGTTGCGGAAGCTGAATCCCTTCTCTGAGACGTCGGCATCCCAGGCCACGGTGTAGCCCTCCATCACTGCCTTGCGCGTGACGCGCGTCAAATCTTCGATGGGCAAGTTGAGGTACTGTCCACGCGAGAAATTGTCCGGCACCTCCAACACAAAGGTCTCCCCAAAGGCATGGTGGGTGAAGCTGGTGAGCGACACGTACTGCGCGGGGTTGATGCCCAAATGATCGCGGAAGGACTCGGGCGTGTAGGTTTTGCCGTCGAATTGGAACGACGAAGGCAACTTGCCCAAGTAGGCGTCACAAATGCCGTCCACCGCGTCGCGCCAGTCGTCCGACAACACCTTCTGCTCGGACATGGCCTTGACGGCCGCCGCCAAGACCGCATCCAGCTCGCCGTGGTTGAATTCGGTTTCGCCGGCGTCGAGGCCTGTGAAGGCAAATTCGGGAACCAGTCCATAGCCCGCCGCGGCGTTCACCACGTCGTGGCACAAGCTTCCAGGGCCAAACTGATGCAGGCCATGGTGACGCAAGTACATCTCAGCTTTCAACGGGTAGGTGTAGCGCACTGACGCCATTTCACTCAAGTCGACCACCTCCCCGCTGATGCGCGCGGCTTCACTTTCGAGGAAGCTCGTGGTGGAGAAGCTCCAGCACGTACCCGTGCGGCATTGGTCTTTGACGGACGTTGCGGTCAAATCGGCCAACGTCTTGAAGGTGTACAATGGGGCCTCCTTCTTCGCTTGACTTTGCGCTTGGGCCGAAGGTGCCATCATGCATCCTGCAAGGACGGCGGTGATCAAAATTCGTTGTTGCATGGGTGGAATTTACGCCCAACTCTTCCCCGCCCCTCCAAAGAAGGCGTGCGGGTTTGCCACACCCCATTGTTGTTTACCCTGACCGACGACCCCAACGAGCGCCTCAGAACGACGCGCGCACGAAGTCGCCCAACTGAGAAGGGATCATCCACGTGAGAAAGGCCGCGACATTCCATCCTTTGTATGCCTCCGTGCCGAGGTTGATGTTGTCACGGCTGGCGCGAACGTTCAATTCCACGTGCCCCCCCTCTTCAAACTCCACCGCCAGGCCGAGCGATGAATAGAAGCCGGTGCCCCATTGGGTCAGCACGTTGCTCGCGGGCGACAATTGACCGCCCGCCCCGTTGCCGATCGCCGTGAGCAAATTCACTTCATAAAGCGCGTTGCCCACGTTGGGCGACATGACGATGTAGTTCTCCTCAATGGCGACCGCGTTGGCCAGCCCCCCCAACTCAAACGCCCAAGAGGCGCCCTCCGTGATGTAGATGGACGTCCTGTAGCCCAAGGCGATGTTCAACCGTTGCTCCTTGCCGATGATGGGATACGACCGCACATCTTCATTGCCTTGTCCTTGGTCCGGCAACAACCCGGTGCTGAGCGACCACGCCCCCTCTGCCGTGACTTGCGCCACATCGACGTGGCACACCAGGGCCGTCTCGGGGTTCCAAAATTTGGCCGCCTTCAGCCCAAAAAACATCGACGGCTTGTATTGCATCAAAGGCAAGCTGTAGATGTTCCACGCCGGAAACTCATTCAGAATGCCCGTCACCGGGTGCGTCAGTTGCTGCCCCTGCAATTGCTGTAGGCGTTCTTGGATGCCCCAAATCTGCGCGCCCGCATCCGACAGTTCATGGTCTCCAGCCCCGTCGTAGAAATACGCCGCTTGGGGAAAGCCGCGGTACACGCCAATGTTTACCCCAAACTCCAATCCCTCCCGCGTCGCGTAGGAATAATCGTCGTCGTCGTCGCCGTAGACCCTCATTTGGCCTGAGAGCAACGCAGGCGCCCAAGCCAAAATCAAGGCGGCCATCCATCCTACCGCGGTGTTCCAAGTCCAGTACGTCATGAATCAAAGGTCGCGAACAAATTGTTTTCGGAGTAGGCCTTCAAATCCGATGGGTTGTGTTTGTTGAATTATGGTTTTGGTTCCTGCCTCTTGTTTCATGGCATGTTGCTGCTGTTGTCCAATCGTCCGTAAGGAACGGTTTACAGTTGCGTCATCACATGATTTTATAGCGTCAGACTCGACATAGGCCTCCCTGACAGGAGGCCTTTTTTGTTGCGCCGCACTTGACAACAACAACACGACATGCTCAGTTTCATCAATGAATTCAACGGGCGAGCGCGGGCGCTTCACTCAGGACGTTCATGCGCACTTCCAAGCGTTCCACCGGCCAGTCGCTCCCGTCACGCGGGGTGGCGGCCAAGCGGTCCACCACCTCCATGCCTTCCACCACGCGCCCAAACACGGTGTGCTCCCCGTCGAGGTGCGGCGCCCCGCCTTGGGTGGTGTAGGCGCGGGCTTGGGCCTCAGTGTAGCGTCGGCCTTTGTCTTGTTCAATTCTGCCAAGTTCATGGGGACCGATGGCTCGGCCAGTCACGATGTAGAAGTCGTACCCTGACGAGCGCTTGTCAGGATTCTCGCTGTAGCTGCGCGACATGGCCAAGGCGCCACGAACATGAATCTTGTCGTCCTGAAACTCGGCGGGAAGCGTGTGCTGGCCAATCAAGAAACGCAGCTGCTGTGGTCGTTCTTCCTCGCTGTTGCCGCCTTGCACCACAAAGTCCGGCACCACGCGGGTGAACTCCGCAGGGTCAAAATACCGGCGGTACACCTTGTACAGGAAGTTGGCGCGGTGCACGGGCACGTCCTCAAACACTTCGACGACGATGCGGCCATGTTTGGTGTCGAGGGCGATGCGGTTCTCGGTTTGGGTGCCGCCCCATTCCGTCAAAAAGGCCACGGCGTTGTCGTTGGTCAACGTCGGAAAATCCGACGCCACCAAACGGCGGATGCGCTCGTCCACCTCCACCGCCTTTTCAGGCGATTGGGGCGCAGGCATGTCTTCCTTCACCGGTTCAGGCGAGCCACATCCGCAGACGAGGGCCAATGCTCCCCACAGCCAAACCTCCTTCATGTCACAAACATACCCTGCACGTACATTCATTGCGGACTGCCGGCCCATCTTCGCATTGTGAAGTACGCCATCGTCGACATCGAAACCACCGGAGGGTCCGCCAAATCGCGCGGCATCACCGAGATTGGCATTGTCATCACAGATGGCCGACAGGAACTTGAACGCTGGAGTTCCCTGGTCAACCCCTACGAACACATTCCCCCTCGGATTGAAGCCCTCACCGGCATCTCCAACGAGATGGTGGAAGACGCGCCGGGGTTTGCTGACGTCGCAGACGAGGTGGAGGCCATCCTCAAGGACTGCGTGTTTGTGGCACACAACGTGGGGTTTGACTATGCCTTCATTCGGGGTCACTTTGAAGCCATGGACCGGTCATGGCAACGGCCCAAACTCTGCACAGTCCGCCTGTCCCGAAAGGCATTTCCAGGACTGCCTCGGTATGGACTCGGCGCCTTGTGCGACGCCAAGGGCATCCGGCATGTCGACCGGCACCGCGCCATGGGCGACGCCGAGGCCACAGTCGAACTGTTCCACCAAATCGCTGCGTCCGAACGCGGACGAGCCGCCATTGCGGATGCCCTGAAGCGCGGCACGCGTGAAAACTGGATGCCCCAGCACGTGGCCGCTGCGGAGTTTGACGCCTTGCCCGATGAACCGGGAGTGTATTGGTTTTTGGACAGCCAAGGGAAGCCGCTCTACATCGGCATGAGCATCAAGCTGCAGCAGCGCGTGCGCAGTCACTTTTCAGGGGCCACCGCCTCGCGCAAGCGCCAAATCCTACTCCGCGAGATGCGCAGCTTGAAGCACGAGCTCGCGGGCAGCGAGTGGATGGCTGCGGTGATGGAAGACGTGCGAATCCGTGACCATTGGCCATCCCTCAACCGCGCCCAAAAGCAACCCCGCGCCTACCGGACGGTGGTGTTCTACCGCGACAGGCAAGGACGAAGCCGGTTGGCCATCCGTACGCAGGCGAGCGCACGTGATGCCATACGCACCTTCCATTCAGAGGCCAGTGCCCGCGCCTGGCTGCATGAGCAAGTGGCCACACATGATTTGAATCCAGAATGGTTGGGGCTGGGGGCTTGGAGCTCGGCAGAGCCCGTGTCGCCAAAAGTGCACGAAGCCAATTTCGAAGCCGCCATGGCGACGTGGCGCGATGTGGCCTCCGGTTGGTTCATCGAATCAGGACGAACCCCCGACGAGCGTGGCATCATCGCTGTGGTGGAAGGCCACGTCCGCGGCTATGGATTTGTGGAGGCCAACGACCTCAACGACCACATGCGTTCGGCAGAAGGCCAAGGCTCCTTGCACGAATTGGCCCAGGGCCTCCACCCTGTTGCGCCGAGCTCCACGCTCGATGCCCGGCTCAGGGAAGAGGTTCTGCGCAACCCGACGTGGGTAGCGCAGGTATGACGCGGTCGGGCGTCAGTTTTTCAAACAGATCGCGGCCCCAAGGGAGGTCTTCACCCCATCGAAGGCCTGCGCGTAACGCAACACACTCGCAATGCTCGAGGGACGTGGGCTCACCCATGCCGCGTCGACGGTGTCATCTGAAGAAAATGTCCGAGAAGAAAGGTCGTCAGAGAAGAATGAATTCATGAACGGGGGATTGATGTTCCCCCTAGGAACGGACAAGGGCGCACCGTATTGTGTGCGCCCTTGACAAAATCGCCTGGCCCTGTCTTTCCTCAGGGTTCCCGCGCCCGTCAACGCGGAGTCAGGGTGAGGTTTTGGTCTTCCACCATCTTCCGCAGGTTGATCAACGCGTACCGCATCCGGCCCAAGGCCGTGTTGATGCTGACGTCGGTTTCCTCGGCAATCTCCTTGAAGCTCAAGTTGTGCGTCAAACGCATGTGTACAACCTGCTGCTGCTTTTCCGGCAACGCGGGGATAAGTTGGCGCAGTTCGGCCATGATCTCATCTTCGACGAGGCGGTCCTCTGCACTCGGCGCATCGTGGGACAACGTTTCAAAAATGTCAAACTCATCCGTGGGACGCACCATGCGGCGCTTTCGGTTCCGACGGAAGTGATCGATGGCTGCGTTGTGTGCGATGCGCATTACCCACGGGCCAAACTTCCCTTCCTCCACGTAGCGACCCGTCTTCAAGATTTGGACCACCTTGATCCAGACGTCCTGAAACAAATCGTTGGCGATTTCTTCGTCGCGCACCACAAAGTGAATCTTGGTGAAGACCCCCTGCTGGTAGCGGTTCAACAACGTTTCGAATGCGCGATCCTCGCCATTTCTGTAGGCGCGGATCAATTCGCGGTCTGTGAGGGATGCATGCATGACACAACTCTTTACTTCACACCTTTGCGTCGGGGCGATCCCGAGTCAAGGCTTCATGAAATGGAACTAGAGTCGAATGTGTCGAATGGCAATGCGTTAAGGGGCGTTCACATGAACAAGACCTAAAGTACTCTTTTTAACTGACCACTCCAAACCTCAGGTACCTTCACGCTGTTAAAAACTGCAATGAAGATTGACATTCAAGGCGCCCGCGTCCACAACCTCAAAGACGTCCACGTCAGCATTCCCAAGGAAAAACTGACTGTGGTGACCGGGTTGAGCGGCTCCGGAAAGAGCAGCCTCGCGTTTGACACGTTGTACGCCGAAGGCCAGCGCCGCTACGTGGAAAGCCTCAGCAGCTACGCCCGTCAATTCTTAGGTCGGTTGGAAAAGCCCGACGTCGACCGCATCGACGGCCTCTCCCCTGCTGTGGCCATTGAACAACGCAGTGCAACGGGCGGTCCCCGCAGCACCGTGGGAACGCGTACGGAGGTCTTGGACCACCTGCGCATGCTGTACGCCCGCATTGGCGAAACGTTTTCTCCTGTGTCAGGTGAGGTCGTCCGAAAGGACACGGTCACCGACGTGGTCGACGCCATGCTGAACAGTGCCGAGCCCCGAATGATGTTGGTCGCCCCACTCCAGGCAAGGGAAGACCGCTCTGCCCAAGACCAATTGCGCGTCCTCCAACAGCAAGGGTACTCGCGCGCCTGGACGGCCCAAGGTGCGGTACGCCTCGAAGAGGTGCAGCCCCAAGATGTCCTTGGGCTTGTCATCGACCGTTTTTCACCCAAGTCCGCACAGGAAGACCCCGGCCGAGTGGCCGACTCCATCGAAACCGCGTTCTTCGAAGGCGGGGGGCGTTGCCAAATCTGGAGCGCGACCGACGGCGACGCACCCAAGTGCAAGGAATTCAACGACCGGTTTGAACGGGACGGCATCCTCTTTTCCGAGCCCACCCCGGACATGTTCAACTTCAACAGCCCCGTGGGTGCATGCAGTACGTGCGAAGGCTACGGCCATGTCCTGGGCATCGATCCAGACAAGGTCATCCCCGATCCGACCAAGAGCCTCTACGACGGCGCGGTGGCCCCGTGGCGCGGCGAGCGCACAGGCCGGTGGCGCGACCGACTCGTGATGGCCGCCGCGGACGCCGACCTGCCTGTTCACACACCCTGGCACGCGTTGACGGAGGCGCAGCAGGCCATGGTTTGGGATGGGTGTCCCCACTTCCGAGGCATCCGAGACTTCTTCGCCACGTTAGAAGCGAAGAGCTACAAAATCCAAAACCGCGTCATGATCAGCCGTTACCGCGGACGGACGCTCTGTGGCACCTGCAACGGAACTCGCCTTGGCAAGGACACCCACCACGTGTTCATCGGCGACATCACCTTACCCCAACTCCTGGCGTTGCCGATTGAGGAAGCGATGACCACCATGACGTCGTGGACGCTCTCGCCCACCCAGCGAAACATCGCCGAGCGCCTGCTCTGGGAAATTGAGACCCGGCTGCAATGCCTCTTGGACTTGGGGTTGGGCTATTTGACACTGATGCGCAGCAGCCCCACACTCAGCGGCGGAGAGGCCCAGCGCATCGCACTCAGCTCCTGCGTGGGAAGCACCCTCGTGGGAAGCACCTACGTCCTGGATGAGCCCAGCATTGGCTTGCATCCCGAGGACACCGCCCAACTCATCGGCGTGCTGCAGCGGCTGAGGAACCAAGGCAACACGGTGGTCGTGGTGGAACACGACGATGACATCGTCACAGCGGCAGACCATGTGGTAGACATGGGGCCCCATGCCGGTTCTTTTGGGGGCGAAGTGGTCTTCAGCGGTCCGCACGACGGACTCTCCGGTTTGGACGCCGACCACCCCTCCCTCACCGCGGCGTACCGCAATGGCCACCGCGCCATCGAGGTCCCAAAGCAACGGCGTACTGTGGGCGACAAGCTTGTCATTCGAGAAGCCCGTGCCAACAACCTGCAAGGGTTCGACGCCACCATCCCGTTGCGCAGCCTCGTGGCCGTCAGCGGTGTGAGTGGCTCAGGCAAGAGCACCCTCATCACGCAGCTGTTGGTGCCTGCCATTCAGGCAGAACTTGATGGTTTCGGCGGCAACCCCAAAGGCTTTGCGGCCTTGGAAGGAGACCTGCGCACGCTGGAGCACCTCGAATTTGTGGACCAAAACCCCATCGGCAAAAGCTCCCGCTCGAATCCCGTCACTTACGTCAAGGCCTTTGACGAGATCCGTTCGCTCCTTGCAGACACCTCACACGCCAAAGCCCGAGGGCTCAAGCCTTCCCACTTTAGCTTCAACATCTCAGGGGGACGCTGTGAATCCTGCGAAGGCGAAGGGTATGTCACTGTGGGCATGCAATTCATGGCAGACCTGAAGCTCGTCTGCGAAGACTGCGGGAGCAAACGCTTTCAGGACCACGTCCTCGAAGTCACGTACCAGGGCAAAAACGTGCACGACATCCTCACGATGACTGTGGACGACGCCCTCCTCTTTTTCGCTCCGGAGCCCGGTCGTAAGCCGCCAGCCACCATTCGACGCCTGTTGACCAAGCTCCAGCCCTTGCACGATGTGGGGCTCGGCTACGTCGCGCTCGGCCAAGGCTCCAACACGTTGAGTGGCGGCGAAGCGCAGCGCATCAAACTGGCGGCCTTTCTTGCCCGTGGTGATCGGCAAGGCCACACCCTTTTTGTGTTTGACGAACCCACCACAGGCCTGCACGTGCACGACGTCGCCAAACTGCTTGAGTCCTTCGAAGCGCTGTTGCAGCAAGGCCACTCCGTGGTGGTCATCGAACATCACTTGGACGTGCTGAAGTGCGCGGATTACATCCTGGACTTGGGGCCCGGTGGTGGAACGCACGGAGGCAACCTTGTGCATGAAGGCACACCCGAGAGTTTGGTACAAAACGTGCAGTCTTTGACAGGAAAGCACCTCGCCCCCAAACTGCAACAACCATGAGCACTCCCTTCACTTCTGTGCTGTGTTGTTTGGCCTTTGTGACCATCCTCTTTGGATGCCAAGCCCAGCACGACGCCCCCAAGTCGAATCAGTCTGCAGACAGCTTGAAGACCTCGAGCTGGTGCGGGGTCCTCAGCCCTGACGCCTACCGCGTCCTGCGTGAGCAAGGCACCGAGCCGCGGTTTTCAGGTGAGTTTTGGCTTCACGACGAAGACGGCATGTACGTCTGCATGGGCTGCGGCGCCCAGCTCTTTGACTCTGGGACGAAATTCAAGAGCAACAGCGGATGGCCGAGCTTCTACGAGCCCTCAGCCATCGCGGGTGTGGAAGAGCGAATGGATTTGAGCCACGGCATGCGCCGCATGGAGGTCGTCTGCAATGCGTGTGGGGGCCACCTTGGCCACGTCTTTGAAGACGGTCCTCCGCCCACTGGGTTGCGCTATTGCATCAACAGCGTTGCGCTGGACTTTGTCCCGAGGGACAGCATCGACGCCAAGCTGGCACCCGTCAAACCGACGGAGTGAGCCACAAAAAAAGAGGTCCTGTTGGGGACCTCTTTTTTTGTGCCTGGTGGCTTCGTTTGTCTTAGCGGGGACGCTGACACACAAACGTCAAACCTTCACTTTGGATGACCTCCGGCGCCCCCACGGGATTGCCTTCGCTGTCCAAAACCGCCTTGGTGCGGCCGTGAAGGTTGATGAGTCCTGAAATCTCACCTTGTGAGGTAAGTTGCATCAACAAGATGCGCTTCGAAGGGCCTGCAGCCGCCTGACGCTTGTCCGGCGTGACAAACCATGCGCCATCGCTGGTGGCCAAATCACTCCCTTGATCGAACACCGCGAGGGCGTCCTCCATGATGAAACCGGACACGGCATTCATGTAGTTGTCCTCTGCGCCGATGGTGACCCATGAATCGTAAAGCAAGGTCTCGTCGAGCGTGGTGTCGTACCGCTGGATGTCGGCAGACAGCGCCCCTCCTTTGGGATGCTGGTAAAATGGCTTGGTGGAAGACACTTTCAACGCCGCAGCGGCTTCGCCGTAAACCGCATCGAGGATGTCGCCTTCGTTTTCCATCACAGCGTACACGCGGTACGTTTCACCTGGAACCTTCCCCATGTTGTCGATGTAGTCCACTTCGAGACGGACAAATTGTGCCGAGGCTGAAGCGGTCGCCGCCAAAGCCAAGCCGAGAGTCAAGAGTTTGTTCATTGTCGTTGTTGTTTGGAGCAGTGCTCGCCCCAAGATACGTCAGTGCGTGCGTTACTTCAAGATGCGGTCGCTGGATCGCACTCCGCGCCCACTGCTTGGACGGCTTCGGAAGCCAGAGCGTGTGGGCAAGAAATACCCAAACGACAATTCATGTGAATGGGCACTCAGCATGTTGTCCCCCGCCGTGATGTCGTAGTTGTAGGCGAGCGTGAATGCCCCGTAGTTCAGCCCCGTACTCAACACGAAGGCGTCTTGGGGGCGGAACCCCATGCCAAACCACGACGTCCCGTTGACAATCGCCCGGACGTTGACATCCAACTGCGGCGACGTCACCTCGGTCATGCGCATCAATCCACTTGCCTGCACGGCCACTAAACGGCTCACGTTGTAGAGGTACGACCCCATAAAGTGATAGTGGCGTACGAGGCGGTTTTGGTCGTCATCCACACCGGCAAAATTCAATTTGTCTTGGATCAAGTTGAAGACGGCCATGCCGAAGTAGTAATCCTTGCCGTACACCATCATCCCCGCATTGAAATCAATCCCAAACGTCGACTCCAACGTCCCGGGCAAGCTGGGATCGTTGGGTTGATAGACCTCGAGGTCGGTGCCGTCGAACACAAATTGGTTGCCTTTCATGCTCAACCCAAAGGACACCGCGTCCTGGTTGTTGAGCAACACGCTGTACGCCCCGGTCAGTTCAAGGCCTGACTGTGAAATGGCGCCTCCCATGTCGTCGTTGTACAGGATGAGTCCTGCGCCAATCCCGTTGGGCAAGGAACGGTGCCCGCTGATCAACATCGTGGAGGGTCCACCGCTGAATCCCGCCCACTGGTTCCGGTAAGTTGTCGAGAGCATGGTGCCGGGCTCGGTCCCTGCCACTGCGGGGTTGGCGAGGTAGGTGTTGGTCACAAACTGAGACCTACGAAGCTGCTGCTGGGCCATCGCAGACCACGACGTGGCCAACAGGGCCACCAACAAGAGAAATGTCTGTTTCATGGTGCTCAGTACTTGATGGTTACCGTTCCACGGATGGGCAACGCCTCAGGGAACAATTCAATCGTGTAGTAATAGTCTGCGACAGGGAGACGGGCACCGTTGAAGCGGCCGTCCCAGCGCTCTTGTCCTCCTTCGGTTTCGAAGAGTTTTTGGCCCCAGCGGTTGAAGACCATCACCTTGGAATCCGGATAGTCTTCCAATCCCCCCACGACCCAGTCGTCGTTGTTGTTGTCGCCGTTGGGCGTCAAGGCATCCGCAATGAAGAGGCACCCTTCGATGGCGTCCACAAATTGAGAGGCTGTCCGTCGGCATCCCAACGCATCGGTCACCACGACAGTGTAGGTGTCCTCCGTCAATCCCACCGCTGTGGAAGTCGCCTGGCCAAAAGGATCGCTCCACGCAAACGTGAATGGCGCCTCTCCCCCGTTGACGCTCACCGTGGCTGTCCCATCGGCCGCGTTCCAACATGTCACCGGCGACGTCAAGGTGTTGAGTTCCATGTCGGTCACAAAGTCGATGCCGATGTCAAACGTCTCGGCGTAGCTGCATCCGATTTGGTCTGTCACCAAGGCGGTGTAGGTCATCTCGCTCAGGTTGTCGAGGTTGGCCACATTGCCCGCCGTGTCAAGCACCACCCAATCGTATTCTTCGTCGCTCACCGTGCCTCCAATGGGGAAGATGTCGGCCGAGCCGTTGCTCATCCCTGTGCACGTCGCATTCGAGGGTGCAATCAAAAAGTCCAACGGCGCTGGGGCATCCACCTCAAAGAGCGCCGTCAGCTGGCATCCTGAGGTGTCTGTGACCGTGGCCACGTAGTCTCCAGCACACAACCCAATCGAGTCGGCCGACACGCCACCGGTGGTCGTGTTGAAATAACTCACATCCAAGTCGCCAGAACCGCCGAGGGCCGTCAGCGCCACTTCCCCGTCGCAATCCAACCCGCATGAGGGATTGGTGATGTCCCCGATGTTGATTTCGAGGGCTGCGGGCTCGTTGATTTGGATGACCGCCGTGTCTGAAGAGCAGTTGAGGGAATCCAACACGTACACTTGGTAAATCGAGGGGCCCAAATCCATCAATCCTTCTGCTGCCGGCACGGTCTCCGTGGAGTTGGTCAAGACTAGCGACCCCGAGCCGCCTGACGCCTCGACCGAAATGAAACCGTCTGCATCTCCTGCGCACACCACATCTCCGCTCGCAAACGCCACATCAAACGGCTCTGGACAGTTCACTTGGAGCGTGTCCTTCCGCGTGCAGCCGTTGGCATCGCTCACGGTGAACACAAACTCTCCATCGCCGTCAATGCACTCGAGGCCATCCCACGTGTAGATGCCGTCGATGAACTCCGGATTGATGGTGGAGCCCTGCGGATCTTGTGCAACTGGCAACAACGACCCTGTGCCACCGACCAAGGTAGAATCGGGCAACACAATCAAAGCATCGGCCTCTCCAAAGCAGGAATTGTCGTCGGCAATTTCAAATGCCGCCTCGATGGCAGCGGGCGCTGTCACAGTAAAGGCCGTGGTGTCATAACACCCAAAGTCATTCTTGACGTACACCTCGTAATCCCCAGCGGTCAACCCGGGAAATTGGCTTGATGCGGTTTGGCTCAGGATGGTCGTGTCCGACACGAAACCGTCCGCCGAGGTGGCCAGCGTGTAAGTCGTGCCCTCAGAGCCAGCATCCAGCCCCAAGAACGCCAAGGACACATCTGTTGACAATCCTGCACAAGAGACAACGGTGTTGCTGACATCTGCCTGCGTTTCGTCGTAATCCTCACACGGATCCTCCACCACGACAGCACCCCCAGAGGCATCCAAGAAAAACAATTGGTCACTTTCGGCGTCACCCTCAGGAAATACCTGAAGGTTGAGATTCAGCGTCCAATCACCACAGGTTGTGATTCGTGCAACCACAATTTTCAAATCGTCTCCAGCAATGGCGTTTACGGGCGCTGGCGAAGACAGCACATAGGCAGACCCATCAGTCACTGAAATATCACAAATCTCGTCAGGCGTGATGTCGTTGCTAAGCCATTGTGGCGGTGCTCCCGGCGCATCTCCGCTGAGCATGCCAATGGTCCAGAAGGTATCGTACTCATAGGTCGCAAACTGCGGCAGCCCCCACAACAAGGAACTGTTGGACGCGTCCATCACCACCGATGAGTTGACAGGATTCCAACATCCACAAGGGGCATCAAGAGAAAGTGGACCACTCCCTGGCTCTCCAACAACGTCTGAGAAAACTGCACTCAGGACGTCGTCCGAGTTGGTGAACTGGGCGTACACCAAGTAGCTGACGTACCCGTCAAGCTCTCCATCGGGATCGAACGTGTCCTCAGGTGTGGGGGTGTTGGGACCGTAAAATGCGGTGTCAACCACGACCTCCACGCCAATGGCTTGGCCGAACGCCCCGAATTGTCGCATTCCCAAGAGGAATGCAACGACCCAAACGTGGCGAAAACAGGACTGTATATTCATGTTGTTTATCGAAAGAACCAGGATTCGGTGTTTCCTCCTAAGAGGGAGGGTAGATTTGGCCTGCAAATTAGCGGATTTGGACCACTCTTCAACCAGCCCCAACCTCGGACAAGCCGAGACGCCAGATGCACCGCCCTCCTTCCGGGTGTTGCACGAAGATGCGCACGTGTGCGCGGTGGTCAAACCCAACCGTTTGTTGGTCCATCGCACGGACATCGATTTCCACGAGCCGCACAACTTGCGGGACCTCCTGAACAAAACCCGGAAACGCGATGCATGGTTGCAACCCGTTCACCGATTGGACAAGCCGACGAGCGGCATCGTGTTGTTTGCCCCACCGGGGGATGCCTTGAATGCCCTGAAGCTTGAGTTTGTGCACCGACGCACGTCCAAGACATACTATGCCATGGTTCGTGGCTGGACGGAGGACGAAGGCGTGGTGGAGAAGCCCCTGCCCACGGCGCACAACCCCACACCCAAAGAGGCCCAAACGCACTACCGCACCCTCGCCCGTGTTGAACTCCCTCACCCGGTCGGTCCTTATGAAACCGCGCGGTACAGCGTGGTGGAGTGCCGCCCCTCGACAGGGCGTTTTCACCAGATTCGACTTCACTTTCGGCACTTGCGACACCCCATCGTGGGCGATTCGAGGTACGGGGACAAGAAGCACAACCGGTTTGTGGCCAACCATGCCGGGGTCGACACGCTTTTGCTGCACGCCGGCCGACTCGCCACAGGGCATCCTGAAGGCGACCGCACATTGACGCTGACCGCGGCTGTGCCCGAGGGTTGGCAAGCCATCTTGGACGATTGGCCCTGGGAGGGTGATTTGTCCTCTGTGCCGAGGGGGGACGCTGTAGCAGGTTGACAGGGCGGCGCGGGGTTTGACCTAATTTCGCATGGACCCACGCAACGACATGGAGAACGCCACACCCTACACCCCTCAGAACAAAGTCCGAATCGTCACGGCGGCCAGCCTCTTTGACGGACACGACGCAGCCATCAACATCATGCGCCGTATCATGCAACGGACGGGATGCGAAGTGATTCACCTCGGGCACGACCGCAGCGTCGACGAAGTGGTGACCACCGCCATTCAAGAAGATGCCCAGGCCATCGCCATGACCTCCTACCAAGGCGGACACATGGAGTACTTCAAGTACATGAAGGATTTGCTGGACGAGCGGGGCGCAGATCACATCCGGGTGTTTGGAGGCGGTGGTGGGACGATTTTGCCTGAGGAAATCGAGGAGCTTCACGCTTACGGCATCTCGCGCATCTACCATCCGGACGACGGACGCGCCATGGGTTTGCAGGGCATGATCAACGATTTGATTGAGAAGGCCGACTTCAATACGGTACCCTCCCTGGACGACCTCGACGGCGCCATGGACAGGTTGGGCGAACGCAACGTGCGCGACCTCGCACGATGCATCACCGCTGCGGAAAACAACGCCGAGGCATTTGGCAAAGCTTTCGAACCGGTGCGCGCCTCCCTCCCCACCGTTCCCGTCCTCGGGATCACAGGCACAGGCGGTGCCGGTAAGTCTTCCATGGTGGACGAACTGGTGCGTCGCTTTTTGCTCGATTTCCCGGAGAAACGCATCGCCCTTGTGAGCGTCGACCCGTCCAAACGAAAGACCGGAGGCGCCCTCCTCGGCGACCGCATCCGGATGAATGCCATCCACTCGGACCGCGTGTACATGCGTTCGCTTGCCACACGCCAATCCAACCTCGCGCTGTCGCGCCACGTCCAAGAGGCGCTTGACATTTTGAAGGCGGCCCAGTTCGATTTGATTGTACTCGAGACGAGCGGCATCGGCCAAAGCGACACTGAAATCATGGACCACAGCGACGTGTCGTTGTACGTGATGACGCCAGAGTTTGGGGCCGCCACACAGCTCGAGAAAATCGACATGCTCGACTTCGCGGATGTGGTGGCGATCAACAAGTTTGACAAACGAGGCGCGCAAGACGCGCTGCGCGACGTCCGCAAGCAATTCAAGCGCAACCACGATTTGTGGGAAGCCCAAGACGACGAACTCCCTGTGGTGGGCACCATCGCCTCGCAGTTCAACGACCCGGGCACCAACGAGCTCTACCGCCGCATGATGAACACGCTGGCGGAGAAAACGGGTGCCGAGCTGACTTCGACGTTTGCCGCCGAACAAGGCACCAGCGAAAAAGTCTTCATCATCCCCCCTGCCCGGACGCGTTACCTCAGCGAAATCGCAGAGACCAACCGCGCCTACGACCGGTGGGTGGACAAACAAGCGGATCTCGCAGGCCGCGTGCAGGCCGTGCAAACGGCCTCTCGAGAAGTGGAAGGGCCTGCTTCCGAGACTTTGGATGAAGCACGGAAACAACTCGAACTTGACTTGGATGCCCGCTTGTACGATTGGTTGAAGGCGTGGCCTGAGCTTCAGGCACGCTATGCCGCCTCGGAATACGTCTTTCAAGTGCGTGGCAAAGACATCCGCATCCCCACGACAAGCAAGTCGCTCTCCCACCAAGACATCCCCAAGGTCGCCCTGCCTGCACTCCATGGCTGGCGCGACCTTGCCAAATGGCACCTTCAGGAAAACCTGCCTGGCTCCTTCCCCTACACTGCGGGCATCTACCCCTTCAAGCGCGAAGGAGAAGACCCCACGCGCATGTTCGCCGGCGAAGGCGGCCCAGAGCGCACCAACAGGCGCTTCCACTATGTCTCGCTGGGCATGCCGGCCAAGCGCTTGTCGACGGCCTTCGATTCAGTGACGCTCTATGGCCGCGATCCTGACCTGCGCCCCGACATCTACGGCAAGGTGGGCAACTCTGGGGTGAGCATTTGCTGCCTCGACGACGCGAAGAAGCTGTACAGTGGGTTTGACCTGTGTGCACCCCAAACAAGCGTTTCCATGACCATCAACGGTCCTGCACCTGTGATGTTGGGCTTTTTTCTGAACGCCGCCATCGACCAGCGTTGCGAAAAGCACATCCGCGAGCAGGGATTGGAGGCGGACGTGGAGAAGGTCCTCAAGGCCAAATGGGACAATCGCGGTCTTCCCCGCCCCGCCTACCATGACGATTTGCCGGAAGGCAATGACGGATTGGGATTGTTGCTGCTAGGATGCACCGGCGACGAAGTGCTCGACGCGACGACGTACGCCGGCTTGAAAGCCGAGGCGCTGAGCAGCGTTCGAGGCACCGTTCAAGCCGACATCCTCAAGGAAGACCAGGCCCAAAACACCTGCATCTTCTCCACCGAGTTCGCCCTTCGCCTCATGGGTGACGTGCAGGACAACTTCATCCGCCACAACGTCCGGAATTTCTATTCTGTGTCAATCAGCGGCTACCACATTGCCGAAGCGGGTGCGAACCCCATCACACAATTGGCCTTCACGCTCGCCAACGGCTTCACCTACGTGGAGTACTACTTGAGCCGAGGCATGGACATCGACAAGTTTGGGCCCAACCTGAGCTTCTTCTTCTCCAACGGCATCGATCCGGAGTATGCTGTGATTGGTCGTGTTGCGCGTCGGATTTGGGCCAAGGCCATGCGCGAGAGATACGGCGCTTCCGCCCGCGCCCAAATGTTGAAGTACCACATCCAAACGTCGGGCCGTTCGCTCCACGCGCAGGAAATCGACTTCAACGACATCCGCACAACGCTGCAGGCGCTCTATGCGATTTACGACAACTGCAACTCATTGCATACCAACGCATACGACGAAGCTATTACCACCCCTACTGAAGCCAGTGTACGGCGTGCCATGGCCATCCAACTCATCATCAACAAGGAGCTAGGATTGGCGAAAAATGAAAACCCACTGCAGGGCTCGTTCATCATCGAACAGCTTACCGACCTCGTCGAAGAAGCGGTGCTCAGCGAGTTTGACCGCATCACCGAACGTGGCGGCGTGCTCGGGGCCATGGAGACGATGTACCAGCGCTCGCGCATCCAAGAGGAAAGCCTGCACTACGAGATGCTCAAACACACGGGCGAGTACCCGATCATCGGGGTGAACACTTTCCTCAGCAAAGAAGGCTCCCCCACCTTGGTGCCGGGTGAAGTCATTCGGGCGACCCAAGACGAAAAGCAACAGCAACTCACCAACCTCGGTGCATTGCAAACCATGTCAGAGACCAAGGCTGGCAAAGCCATCTCGGAGGTCCAACGCGCGGCCGTGTCAGGTGACAACATCTTTGACGTCCTGATGGAGGCCTGCAAATGTTGCTCGTTGGGACAACTGACAGAGGCGATGTTCGAAGTCGGCGGTGCGTACCGCCGAAACATGTGAGGACATGATGGCAAGAACCGTGGCACTTTGGGCGGGACCCCGCAACGGGAGTACGGCCACGATGTACAGCTTTGCGGAGCGCGCGGATACCCGCGTGATGGACGAGCCCTTGTTTGGTCATTTTTTGTCGCACACCGGTGTCTCCCGACCCTCATGTGAGGAAGTGATGGCCACCATGCCGACGTCACGCGACTCAGCCCTCCAGGCTCTTCAGCCTCGTCGAGGAGATGACGTCCTCTTTTTGAAGCACATGGCCAACCACCTCGAGGGATTGTCTTGGGAGGATGTCGATGGCCCCAACCACTGTCACGTCATCCTCACCCGGCATCCCGACGGGGTCTTGCCCTCCTACCGGGCCCACATCGCACGTCCCACGATGCTCGATTTGGGCTACGCGCATCAACACCGCATTCTCCAACATGCCGGAGACCGCGCCGTAGTTGTAACCGCAGAATCGTTGTTTGCCCAACCTGAACATACCCTTCGAGTCCTGTGTGATGTCCTCGACTTGCCTTGGGACGCGAGCATGCTCACGTGGCAGCCCGGGGGGCGTCCGGAAGATGGTGTCTGGGCCCAGTACTGGTATGAAGGCGTACACCGAAGCTCAGGCTGGGAGCCGCGGACGTTGGCCCATGGCGAAGTGCCACCTGACCTCGCAGCGCTACGTGCGACTTGTCTCGAACATTACCTTGCCTTGCAAGCCCAGTCTCTGAATCCTTGAACCATGGCCAAATTCAACCAACCTGACCCCCGAAATACCGGCACGTGGTGCTGGGTCGATGGACTTGTGAAACGAGAGGAAGCGCATGTCAGCGTCCTCGACAGTGTGGTCCAAGGCGGGGATGCCGTGTGGGAAGGTTTGCGGGTGGCCGGAGGACGCATCTACCAAATGGAGGAGCACCTTCAACGGTTGCAGGACAGTGCGCACACGTTGATGTTTGAAGGCATCCCCCCCACCCAAGCTGTCCAAGACGCGGTGTTGCAAACCCTCGAGGCCAACGGCATGACCGACGGCGTGCACATCCGGTTGACCTTGACGCGTGGGGAAAAATCAACTTCAGGCATGGACCCCAGGCTCAATGTCCACGGGTGCACGCTGATCGTGCTGCCGGAGTACAAGGGGGCGGTCTATGGATCGGGGGACCTGAAGCTCGTCACGAGTTCCATCCGACGCAACGGCCCCTCCTACCTCGATTCCAAGATCCATCACAACAACCTGCTCAACAACATCCTGGCCAAAATCCAGGCCAACCATGCAGGTGCCGACGATGCCGTGATGCTCGACGACAGGGGGTTCCTCGCCGAAACGAATGCCACGAATTTGTTCTTGATCCGCGATGGTGTGCTGTGCACCCCATTCGGTCATGCGTGCCTGCCGGGCATCACACGGGCCTACACCTTGGATTTGGCAAGAGAATTGGGCATCCCTGTGCAAGAGGGCGACTTCAGCTTGACCCAACTCTACACGGCAGATGAGGCCTTCACCACGGGAACCATGGGCGGACTGGCCCACATTGCGGAAGTCGACGGCCGACGCATTGGCCCCGCAGAACGGCAAGGCCCTGGCCCCCTGACGCTGAAACTCCAAGAGGCTTACCCCAGCCGTATCCCCTTCGTCACCCTGCCCTTCTCGTAATGTTCAACCTGTTGCAGCGGCCGAAGCTGAACGCCGCGCTTTCAACACGGTATTGGCTGAGATGCTGGCCACCACCAAGGCCATGCCAGCAAGGCTCATGGTCGACATGCTTTCCCCATAGCCCCACCACCCAATGGCCAGTGCGAGCACGGCGCCGAGGTACTTGAAGGGCATCACCATGCCTGCATCTTCGTTGTGCAACGCCACGGTCATCAATACCTGCGCCGCAATGCTCAGCACGCCGATGGCCAAAGCCAGCCCCCAATCCATGTCCGTCATGGGGGACCAATCACCCCAAGACAACGTGCCCATGACGGGCACGGCCAAGAGGTGAAACCAAATCACTACTCCCACGGGATGGTCGGTGCCACGACATTTCATGGTGGCGAGGTAGGCCACTGCCGCAAAGCAAGCCGACGACAGGCCCAGACCCCACATCCCCCATGGTACCCGCGGATCAACCCCTTTGACCATCACAATTCCGAAGAGTGCAAGTCCGAGAAACAACCACTGTGAGCGATGGACCCGTTCGTTCAAAAACAGAACCGCAAGCAAAACCGTGAATACTGGACTGAAATATTGAATCACTGTAGCGCTCGCCAGAGGAATATACTTGACAGTATGAAAGAACCCAGCCAAGCCGAACATCCCGGCGATTCCTCGCACAACCAACCATCCCCTGTTGTTCCCCAAAAGTGAAATGCCCATGCGACGCAGGTACACCACGCACAACAGCAACGACACAGCAGAACGAAGAAAGACAAGCTGGAACGTGCCCAAATGCGAAAGCTCCTTGACACACAGGTTGGCCGAGGTGTACAACACCACGGACGTCAACATGGCAAGAAGTCCTTTCCTCAACGAACGACCGTCACTGTCCCCCGCAACACGGTGGGAACAAGTTCGTGGTAGCCTTGGGCCTCGACACGGTATCCATACACCCCGTCAGGGACGAAGTGGTTGCCAAGCTTTTGGTTGTTTTGTCCTATCCACGGCTGCTCAGGATCGTCAGTGGCAAACACCACTTCACCCCAACGGTTAAAGACACTGAAGGAGTACGAACTTCCCTCGAACCCTGCGCCCAGAGGGTGGAACGCGTCGTTCACCCCATCGTTGTCAGGCGTGAATGCGTTGGGTACGTAAAGGTGGAACTCCACCGGCTCGAAGTGTGCCGTCACAATTTCGTAGGGGACGTCCGTCAAGGTGAGGGCCATTGGATTGGCCTTGTCCTCTGGCATGGGCGTGGACACCGCCACTTCCCAATGACTGAACTGCCACTCTTCTACTGTGAGGGCCTCAAACACCACGGGACCCACAGGCTCAAAAGACATGTTCCAGCTGTCCTCCACCATCGCCATGTCCACGACCCGCACTCGACCCGCCTGAGGTGGAGACACCATCACCGTCAAGTTGGTGTGTGGGATCTCCACGAAATGCGCCGTAACCGTCCCGGGTTCATAGACTTCCAATTGCGCAGGTGAGGCTCCGGCATCGGGGTTGATGACGTTGCCGTTCCAAGACCAGTGGGAAAAGACCCACCAATCGTTGGGCTGCGCAAGCAAATTGTGGCTCCCCACATTCACCAAATCCGTGGTCGGGTATGTGGTGATGGTGGCGCCGTCAAGCACGATGAATCCAGAACCCACAGGGCTGACAGAAAAGGTCACTTCCTCAGGGGGCACTGGGATTCCAAAGTGCGCCACAATATGTGCATCCCCGGTGAGGGTCAAGGGCAGTACAGGGTCGGTGACGTCCGCAATTGTGACGTCTCCTGACACGACCTCCCAATACAAGAATGCCACGCCAAACGACTCTTCCGCCTCTAGGGACAACGGAACATCGGCAAAGTACCATGCGGTGTAGGGCACCATGGAAGGATTGAAATCCACTGAGTTTACTTCGACTTCTCCTTGACCCACAATGTCCAAGGTCAAGTTCACAGGCACCACGTCGTAGCAGTCTTCCATGCCCCCCACCACTTCGTCTTCGCAGCGGCTGTCAATGAAGTCTCGCAATTCCTGAAGCTCATTTTCCCAGCCCGCCATGTTGCCGCCCCAGCGGTCCACTTGGCGTGGCATCTCAGACACAATGACCTGCACCATGCTGTCGAGTACAGCGTGCATGTTCGTGCACGTGAACGCGGTGTTCCCCAAATCGGCCCAGCGGTTGATGTAGGTGTTCCAGAACGTCTCGTTCTCCAGCAAGGCGTTGAGCACAGGAATGTGTCCCTGACCGCCCAAGTTACCCATGCTCTCTGGATTGCATGGATCCGCAGTGGGGCCTGTGTCGGGCACCCCCGAGTAGTTGATGTAGTGCCCAAAACTCGCATCCATGTCCCACAAGGCGTAGCGCCAACGTTTGGCATCTCCATCGGGATGGCGGCCACGCCACCACGCCGTGTTCCAATTCAACCAGTCTGCCGAAACGATGTAACTGTTCAGAATGAAATAGTCGATCAACGACATGGGGTGCAATTGCGACACCGCGTATTCGTAGTTCGCGTCCACCGTCATGTCTTGTGTTGTGCAGAACGTGACGAGGTCGTACCAATCGTCGCCCGTGCCGTACTCTTCCCAGGTCCCTCCCCATGTTTTGAGGAAGTCCACGAAATGGCGAGGCTGGTCGTAGTACTCTTCCGTAAAGTCCGTGTCGTCTACCTTCTCACGGTATTCGTACACGCCCCAGTACTGTCCATTGAGGTAGACAATGCAACTCTCGTTGGTCCGCTCGTCGAGCTTCAAATCGGCGAGGTGACTGAGGGTGTGCACATACGCATCCCGAATGTGCGCTCCTGGCTCGAAGGGATAGTTGTCGTTGGCCGCAGCCTTGAAAATCAAACGCTGGTATTCATCTCTTTCCTTCACATGGAAAAGCTCAGCCTCAAAGGCATGATTGTACCCCATTTGATCTCGGATGATGCAATCAAACCCTCGTTGACCGTAGGCATTGCTGTCGTTTCCGTGTTCATTGCTGTCCCCTGAAGCTTCCACCCAAAATGTGCCATCCGCATGGAAAAACTCGACGTGGGCCAACTCGTCATTGCCCCCCCAGCCCCAAGCGCCATCTTCTTGACCGTTTCCACTGACTGAAACCACTGGAATGGAGTGGGCATCTGCCCCAAGGAAGTAGGTGTTGGTCGCCACAAAACTCGGTGCCACACTGGGTGGGACGTCGTCATTTGGGTCGAATGCGATGGCCCTGACAACCGTTGTGGATGAAATGTCGATGGGACCGGTATACAATGTACTTCCTTCGGTGGGTGTGTAACCATCCAATGTGTAGTAGATGTCAAACCCCGCAGGTATCGACAGCGTGATGCTCAGCGCTCCTGTATGATAACCCGCTTCCACACTGAAGATGGGGGTTGGTGCATACCCTGTGTACATGTCAAACGGATCCATCCCGTTTGCCGCACCTGGTGAAGGCATCGCACAAACCTCCCAAGTGGCATCTCCATCCACACTTCTCGCCCAGCTGTGATCCGCCTGCGTGGTGTGGATGTCAGCACCATAGGTGTAACTCTCCAAAATGATGCCAGCAGGATCTGCGAAAACGAGCGACTCCCCTTGACACTGGTTGATTTTGAAATTGGTGTTCAGGAATCCTCCGACGTAGAGGTTGGTCAGAAGCTCCCCTTCGGCAGAACACATCACCATCAAATACCCTCCTGCCGGAACCTCGGTGCCTGCAGGGATTTCAAATTTGTTCGGGTTGGCAGGGTTGTCTGACAAGAAGTACCCGCCCAAATCCACATTGGCCCCGCTGGGGTTGTAGAACTCGACGAAATCTTCATTGTCCCCCGCAATTCCGAGGGTGTAGTTGCTGCAGGAGAATTCGTTGATGACGACTTGCCCCAGTCCGAGACTGGGCAAGCATACCAACAAGAAAAGCGTGTTCCAAAGGCGCATGGGGGTGGTCTTCAATGTGTTTGGGGTCCTCATCAACGAACTTCAAAACGTACCACAGCGGATGCTTGTTCATTTCGCAAACGCAAGACGTAGCTCCCAGCCCCGAGGTCTTCGCGGAGAAGCGATGTGGTTCTGCCAGAGACGCGACGCTGAAGGATGACGCGCCCTTGCACATCCATCACTTCCAGATCCCAAACACCCAGTGGGAACCGAACCGTGCTGAAGTCGCCCATGGGGTTGGGCATCACCTGAACCGACTTGGCAGCTTCCATGGTGATGACGTCGGTGGCACAACCGTCCACGAGCGTGTGCAAGGTGTTCTCATAGGACTCATTGACCACATCCACTACATCCGCCAAGCAGACTTCCTCGTCGGCGTCGGCCCAGTAGACCCGCAGGAAAGGAACCCACTCGAGGTTTTTGTGGAAGGACGCCCCATCGTAGCTGAGGCCAATGACTTTGTTGCCCCCGGGCACAAACGACGGCGCGATGTCGTAGTTGATGGGATCCGCCAAACTCACTGCGTCGCTGATGCTAACACCAGAGAAGTCAAGCTCATACCCCACAATGCGGTTGTGAGGATTCAAGATGTGTACATCGAAGAAGTTCATCCCCCAATTCACGTCGGCCACCATGAAGTGCACCGTGTCATAAATGTTGCTGATTTCTTGCACCGGAAATTCGCAGCGGTCGTGCACTCCGCTGCTGTCTGGGTGCTGATGAGACTCATTGAACCATTGGCACTGAGACATCAGCGCGGCATCGCTCACAGTGATGTGTCCATCTTGATCGATGTCCGTGCAGGTAGACGCTGTCAGGTCATTGCCCAGGATGCCTTCCACATAAGCCACGGCATCTGCATACTCTTGCGCATCGTTGTTGTCGAGGTCGCCCACGAATGCAGTGCCTCCGCACTCGCCGTTGCAATCCATCTCAGCAGTGCCAAAGAGCACCCCATTGCAATCGTAGATGGGCTCACATCCACCCACGTGTTCCACCACCAAAGCACCTGATGTACGGTCGAGGTTGATGCACACCGCGGCGTGGTTGTTGTCGTAGTCCATCTCTTCCCGGCCCAACGCGTCGGGAATGAATTCGAAGTTGGCACGGACCACGAGGTAGTATGTTCCATCTTCCACGTCGGTGACATCAATCCATTGGCAGCTCAACCCTGCGCCGTAGATGTCGCCGCACCCCGCAGAAATGCCCATGTTGCCACAACCGTACTGGTAAGTCCCGCCATCGCTGCACTCCAAATCCATCACGCAGAATCCGTTCTTGAATCCGATGGGGATCACAGCGCCATTCAGGTCAAACAGATCGTACTTGGCGTATCCATTGTGATGCCAGTGGCCGTGGCAATCTCCCCACTCGAACTGGTTGTTGCCATCCTCGCTGGGCACCCCGATGTAATAATCGAGGTCACCGATGTTTTTGATGTGGGTCGTGAAGCGAACGAGTTCACGGTCGCCGTAACCATTGAGGCAACCCTCATCGATGTAGCAATCCGATTCACTCACCTGCATGACCTGGGCCTCGAGGCTGTTGATGATGGCCTCCTCCACCACCACGAGGTCAGGACCGTTGCACGCGGGCTCGCCGGGATAGATGCAAGAGCCGTTGTCCACCTCAGCCATGGGGTTGTAGTTGCAGGCCTCAGGATCCATGCACCCCGTGGGCGGACCCGCAAAGCCAAATTCCCAACTCCACGCTTCGGAGCAAGGACCTTCGAAAGAGGCCCAACGAATCCAGTAAGTCACGCCTGCCTCAAGCAACACCGTCAACTGCGCCTCGTCACCACAACCTCCTTGGTTGTCGTCGTAGTAGATGGAGCCTTCGTTGGTATCGTCAAAATTGCCCATTTGACAATAGTCATAGATGTACAACCGCGTGTCACAGCCGTTTCCGCAGGAGCTGAAGCTGTACATGCCGTTGGACTCTGGCGTACAGGTGTACCAGTGCGAGTCTCCGGGTGAGGCGACCGTGCCGTAGTCTGCTTCGGTCAACGCAATCGCATCATTGCATGTTTCCCCTGGAGCGCACGCGAACAAGGCGCCATCCGAATCGCCGTAATCGCTGCCAGAGGCCACGGTTTGGCCATCGAGGTAAACATTGTACCCTCCGGGATCAAAAATGCCGTCGCCAAACGAATCAAAAATCTCGAACTGAATGCAGGGCTCGTCAGAGGTTGGGAAACACAACGTATCTGCGTAAACGGTGCCCCCTTCAGAGTAAGGCCCTCCGCTCAACACGACTTCACCGCCCATGACCACTTCCCAGGAAATCTCGCCCGGGTAGCCATCGGTGGTGACTTCCACAACCAACGAGCTCTCTGACTCAGAACACTGGGCCGAAGCCTCGCTGAATTCAACAACACCGAGGAACATGGCGAACAAAGGAAGGCTCCAAAGAGCGCGAGAAGGCGAAAGAATCATAACGTACAGATCTTGGTTTCAATGTGTGGCCCTTTCGGGCGCGCGGGCGGTGCAAGATACACCACCCAAGAAGGTGACCCCTTCCGCCCCAGAGAGGTTGCATGAACAGACGCGCCAAATTGTCACTGTTCCATGTATTTTTGCATCATGGCACACGACCACCACGACCACCATGAGCCCGAGCAAAACGAAATTGGCGGGCCCGTTGTTTTTGCACTCTTCCTCTTCGCCATCGTTGTGGTGGCGATTGGCATGATGGCTTCCTGAGCCGTTATTCCGTCCCTCCTCCCTGAGTAACCAACGTCATCTCCTCGACGAGATGTCCTGCCCCTGCGTACACGTCCATCACCCACAGGACGTAGCGGATGTCGACCATGATGTTCCGGCAACGTGAGCCGTCAAAAAGGATGTCGCTCATGGTGCTCTCCCAACTCCGGTCAAAGTTGATGCCGACAAGGTGGCCGTTGGCGTCCAACGCAGGAGACCCCGAATTGCCGCCTGTGGTGTGGTTGCTGCCTGTGAAGCACACCACAAGCTCCCCTTCTTCATTGGCGTAATCCCCGTAATCACGGGCCTCCAACAATTCCACCAAGCGTTCCGGCATGTCAAAATCGGGGTCGCCAGGAATGTATTTCTGAAGGATGCCACGCGCCGTGCTCAGCGGATTGTATTGCATGCCGTCGTAAGGCGCACTTCCCTCCACTTTCCCGTAGGTCAAACGCAACGTGCTGTTCGCATCAACAGGAAAAACTTCCTCGGGGAACGCCCGTCGCAAGGCCTTTGTATACGCGCCTGACGCCAATTCAATGTCACCCCTCAGTCGCCCATACTCTGGCGAAATCTGCGCGAAATAGTGGGCCCGCAGGTTCTCAATCCAGATGTATGCCGGATCCTTGGCCAGCTTGCCCCACGCCTTGGCGCTTCCGGAAGCCAACAATTTCTCCATGCTGTCCGCGTTGTCAAACACGCTCTTGCCAAACACCTTGGCCGCCCAAGCAGGACCGCCTCCCGCCTTGGACACCTCTTGGCGAAGACCCCCTGGAGTCAGGTTTTCTGGGATCCATTCGAGGTACTCGTCGACCAATCGACCGAGGAGTTGCTCGTCGACTTTGGCGTCAAAATCCTTGCGGAATCCGGCTTCGTTGGCACGCAACTTGGCAAGAAGCTGGTCGCGCTTCTCGGCTTCGCCTGCGCCCTCGACCAAGCCTGAGAAACTGTGTGCGTAATTCAAAATTTCTGGACCGTAGTAGGCCAACTCGATGAACAAGGCGCGCGCTTCCAAATACGGAAAATAGGCGGCATTCAGTGCAGCCAAATCTTCCACCACGGCACTGCCTGTGGCCGCCTTCAAACGGGCCTCGAGGGCGCGCTTCTTGTCCAAGGCGTGGAGCTCGGTGAGGCCGCGGTTTTGGCCCTTCCACTTCTTCCACGCGTTGGCCACGCTGCTCTGCTTGGCCGCGTAGGCGATGCGAAGTGCGTCACTTGATGAACGTGCCGCATTGATGACCGCCAGCCCTTCGTCACGCATGGCAATTCGCATGGGGTTCAAACGCGCGATGACGTGCTCCACAGCATCCGAGGTGAGGTATTGCTCCGTGCGGCCGGGGAAGCCAAAGACCATGGTGAAATCGCCATCCTTCACACCATCCACATTCACGGGGAAGTGATGAACAGGCGCGTAGGGCACGTTGTCGGTGCTGTAATCGGCCGGGTTGTTGTCGGCGTCGGCGTAGATGCGGAACACGCTGAAGTCCCCCGTGTGACGAGGCCAAACCCAGTTGTCCGTGTCGCCGCCGAACTTCCCCACCGCCGAGGGTGGCGCCCCCACGAGGCGCACGTCACGAAACACCCTGCTGGTGATGAGGTAGTGGCTGTTCCCAAAGTCAAATGCCACCACGCGACCTTCGAGCCCCTTCCCTTCTGTCGCGCGCCTGACGATGGCCTCCATCTCCTCTTGCATGCGCTTCTCCCGCGCCTCGCCCGACAATCCGACACAGGCACGTGACAGCTGCAAGGTCACGTCTTCGATGCGATCGATGAAGGTGCAGGTCAAGTCGGGGTTGGGCAGTTCCGCTTCACGGGTCATGGCCCAAAACCCATTTGTCAACAGGTCATTCTCGACGGTGCTGCGCTGTTGGATTTGGCCATATCCACAGTGGTGATTGGTCAGAAGCAAGCCCTCTGCACTCACCATTTCCGCCGTGCAACCGCCGTTGAAATGCACCACAGCGTCCTTCAAGCTGCTGTGGTTGATGCTGTAGATGTCCTCTGCGGTCAACTTGAGGCCCATCGCCTGCATGTCCCCTTCCACCACCTTCAGCAAAGTGGGGATCCACATTCCTTCTTTTGCCTGCAGCACGTTCATACATGCCAAGCCCAAAACGAGCGCCATCGCGCCTTTCACAGTCCAAGTCTTCATGCCCACAAGATACCCTACACGCCGCTTCGGAACCCTCTTGTATTTTCGTGGCATGGCCCAGTCAAGTCAACTCCAACCGCCGCCGTCCAATCTGTTGGTGGATCTCCGCAGCGACACCGTCACCCAACCCTCTGCCGGCATGCGTCAGGCCATGCTTGACGCTCCCGTGGGAGACGACGTTTTTGGGGAAGATGAAAGCATCCAAGCCCTGCAGCAACGCTGCGCGAAATTGACCGGTCATGAAGCGGCGCTGTTTTGCCCTTCCGGCACCATGACCAACCAAATCGCCATTCAGGTGCACACCAGCCCGGGCGATGAGGTCATTTGCGACAAGCTCTCCCACATTTACAACTACGAAGGAGGTGGCATCGCCCGAAATTCAGGGGCATCCGTGCGCCTGATGCATGGCGGCCGTGGCCTGTATGATTTGGAGGAAATGATCGCCAACATCAACCCCGCCGACAGCCATTACGCGCGCACCGCGCTGGTCGCCGTGGAAGACACGTGCAACAAAGGGGGCGGCGCCGTGTGGAACGTGGACGAACTCGTGCGCCTTTCTGACGCCAGCCGCACGCGGGGCCTCGCTTTTCACCTCGACGGCGCTCGCGTGTGGAACGCGTGGGTCCAGCGCGGCGAATGGGGCGATGCCTCGGCCTTGCGGAACTACGGTCGCCTCTTCGACAGCATGTCTTTGTGCCTGAGCAAGGGATTGGGATGCCCCGTGGGATCGGTGCTCGTGGGATCGGAGTCCTTCATTGCGGAAGCCCATCGGTCGCGAAAAGTCATGGGAGGCGGCATGAGACAGGCTGGAGTACTTGCCGCGGCTGGACTTTATGCGTTGGACCATCATGTTTCCCGGCTGGAACAGGATCACCGCCATGCCCGCATGCTGGAGCAGACGTTGGGTGCACACCCTGATGTGGCCCACGTCGATGCCGTGGACACCAACATTGTCATTTTCACGCTCCCGGAAGCCACCGCAGACGTAGTGGTTCAAACGTTCTCAGACATGGGTATCGCATGCTTTGCCTTTGGCCCCAACAAAGTCAGGCTCGTCACCCACCTAGATGTGGCCACGGTCAAGGTGGAAGAAGCCTGTCAGCGCATCGCTCAGTGGCGCGCTTGAGACTTATTGTTTGACCAAGCGAATGTTTTCCAAGCCTGGAGCAACTGACAGAAAGTACACCCCTGCTGGCACCTCCACCTGGGTGCGGTAGGTCGTCCCTTGCACCGTCCAAACACATGGCACCTCGCGCCCCGACAGGTCGCGCAATTGAGGCGTTCCTCCGGCATGGTTTTCAGGGAGGTCCACTTGGATGTCATTCACAAACGGGTTGGGGTATGCATTCAAGCGGAATTCCTGCCCCACATCCCCCAATGAGGATGTGCAATCGTCCAAGGTCAAAATGACCGCATCCGAACCCGTGCATCCCGCCCCGTCGGTGACCTCCACCCCGACAACGAGTGTTCCGGGCGTGTCGGTTTGGACCACGGTCAACGCCCCCGAGGCGCCTGTGGTCCATTCGTATGTCAACCCCGCGCCCAAGGGTGCGAGCAAGGTGAAGGCATCGCCGGCACATCCAAATTGGTCAGGGCCAAGATCCACCTCGGGAACACCGATGCTTTCAACCCAAACGACTTCCGAGGCTTCGCAGCCATTTTCATCGACCACGTCGACCTCGAACAGGCCGCCTGGAAGTCCGCTGACCTCCACCCCTGTGGTGCCGAATGCCCCAGATGTCCAAGTGGCCGTCGCCACGCCCTGTCCCCCTTCGATGTCGACCACACCTGAGGTGGAACCCAATGCGCAGTCGGGGCTGAGCGAAACCACAAGTTCCAAGGGAGCGGGCTCTTCCACCTCGTAGGACGCAGAGAACGTTTGGCCACAAAACGACGCCTCGAGCGTGTAGTCTCCGGGGAGAAGGGGACCAATGCTGGCGGCGTCAGAAGTGAATCCAAACGGCCCCTCCCACATCCAGGCCACGGCCTCGTTGCCCACATTGCTGTTGACGGAAATCGACCCATTGGGGTCGAACGAGGTCAACAAGCTGCATGCGAGGTCCTGTACACCGGCAGAAACCGTCCAAGACTCTGCTGCTGCGGTCGTGACACTCACTTCCACGGTGCCTACGGCCCCGTAGTAGCCGTCGATTTGAAGCATCATCGTTTCCCCTCCTTCCAGACAAGGCGTCAGCAAGGTGCTTCGGTACGCCCCCAAACCACATCCCGAATCGTCGTTGGCATTCATAAGTTCATAAGACTCAAAATCAGCGCAATCTGTGACGCGCCACAGTGCGAGCTGGGTGTCGAATGTTGTTTGTTCGTTGCACGTGCTGATTTCAAAGACGCCTCCTTCTTGAGGCACTTCCCAGGACAACCACACGGTGTTGCTCAACCCTGCTTCACACCAGCCTCCAAAGGTGCCGCATCCTGAAGCAGGTGGCGCGGGCTCATTGGGGGACACGGACGCATCCTCAGTGGAACCCACCCAAGTCATGGTGTCAGCGAAGATGGACTCTGCCAAACAAGGCAAATCCGCCGTTGCAAGCACGGGCTGAAAGGACCAATCGTTGCCGCTCCCAGAACCGTCAAATCCAAAGGCCTCATTGCCTGACAAGGCGATCGCGAAGTCGCTCCCTCCATCGCCATAACTGTCACGGTGAATCAGCACCAGGCTGTCTTCTTCGCTCACACAAATGGTCGCGGACGTGTACAAAGCGTTGTTGTCGTAGACCTCACTGGGAAGTCCAGCTACCCCCTCGCCACATCCAACTTCCGGATTGCCCCCCCAAAGCAAGGCCGTTCCATCTCCACATGCCCCAGACGCGTCGATGAGCTCCCAGTACAATTCATACCCCCAAGCATCGGTGGTCACGCTGACATTCAAGGGCAGGGAGTCTGACGGACAAGGCGATTGCGCCTGTGCGACGCCCATACATCCCAAGACAAAGACACCGGTCAGCCACCCTGCAAAGTTTTTGGCATTCTTCATGGAGGGAAGATAACGCGGTTGTCTCCAACTTTGCGCCATGCTCGTGCTTCTCTCCCCTGCCAAAACGCTGAACCCCGACCGACCAGACGCCGCGTTGGAGGAGGCATTGTCCCCACCTCAGCTGATCAAAGAAGCCAACGACATTGTGAAAACCCTCAAAGGGTGGTCCCTGGCCCAGACCCAAGCGCAACTGCACCTCAGTGACGCCCTTGCCACCAAAGTACATGCTTGGCACCAAGCTTGGACCCCCGAGGGCGACGCCGTGGCCGGTTGGACGTTTCGTGGCGACGCCTTCAAATCCATGGACCTACCCAGCCTGCCCCACGAGCCCCTGCTTGCGTCCCAACGTCGCTTGCGCATTCTTCACGGCGTATACGGGTTGCTGCGCCCCATGGATCGATTCATGCCCGTGCGTTTGGAAATGGGTGAGCGGTGGTGTCACGACACGGCATTCAACAACATGGCCTCTTTTTGGAAAATACGCCTTCCGCCAGTGGTGACGGCATGCGCAGATGCCTTGGGAAAAAATTCCCTCATTTTGAATTTGGCCAGTGCGGAGTACGGAGACATTGCACTGCATGGCGTCCCCGCCGAACGCGTCGTGACGTGCGCCTTCCTTGAACGCCGAAATGGCCAACTCAAGGCCATTTCCTCCTTCGCCAAAACCGCCCGTGGCGCCATGGCGCGACACGTCCTTCTTCACGACATCCATACCCCCTCAGAACTCGAGGCGTTCAATGAACTGGGGTACCGGTTTTCTTCTGAGGAATCGACGCCCAACAAGAAGGTTTTCATCCGAACTTTACCGACATGAACAACCCATGCCACCATGCAAGAATGTGCCTCGTTTTGGCCCTTGCAACGTGTTTCTCTGTCACCACATTTGGGCAGAGAGGCAAGCGGAACGCGAACCAAGAACAAACCACCCAAACCCAATCCATGGATTCTCTATCCTATGCCCTCGGCGTCCTGTTCGCCACCAACCTCTCCAACGAAGGCCTTTCCTCGGTCGACGGCGAGTCGCTCAAGTCTGGCTTTGAGGCCACTCTCGCAGGCGATGCGACCATGTCCGCGTCAGAAGCAGACGCCATCGTTCGGACTGAAATGACCAAACTCAAGGAGCAACAGGCCCAAGCCGTCAAGGAAGAAGGTGAATCCTTCTTGAAGGAAAATGCCAAGAACGAAGGCATCGTCACCACCGCCTCAGGCTTGCAATACAAGCACACCGTGGAAGGTGCTGGCGCCTCCCCTGACGCCACAGACGAGGTCACCGTTCACTACCGCGGAACCCTCTTGGACGGCACCGAATTCGACTCGAGCCTCAAGCGCGGCGAGCCCATCTCCTTCCCCTTGAATGGCGTGATTCGCGGCTGGACGGAAGGCCTCCAATTGATGAAAGAAGGTGGCAAAACCACGTTCTACATCCCCCAAGAACTCGCCTACGGTGCGCGTCCTGCACCAGGTGGAGCCATCCCCCCCTACGCCGCACTGATTTTCGAGGTGGAACTGATAAAAGTCACTGCGAAAAACTGAGGCTGTAGATATAATTTCTGATAAAATTCTTCTTGAAACCCCGATGGATTCGTGCCTCGGGGTTTTTCATTGGATAAAACTGAAACCGGAGTGGACCACGCCCCGTAAGCGAGGTCAAACCCTATCCACACTCCATCTCATGCGTGTTTTCTTGTCCATACTCGCCCTTCTCACCACGAGCTTCTTTTCTTTTGCCCAATCCACTGAGCCCTGCTCGGCCGACGCGCTTCACGCCGTCGAAATGGCCACCTCTGAACCCTACGCCCGGAACTTTGACGCCGTGCGTGCCGCGGTTCAACGTTTGCAGGCTTCTTCCAATCGAAACATGGACGTGTACACCCTGCCTGTGGTGGTCCACGTGATTCATCGTGGTTCGTCCGTGGGTGTGGAGGAAAACATCTCCGATGCGCAGATCTTGTCCGCCATTGACGGCATGAACGATGACTTCCGCAACCGCGTGAGTGACAGCGAGGGTGCAGACACCTTCATTCAGTTTGAGATGGCGCGACGCACGCCCGCGGGAGATCCCACCAACGGCATCGTTCGTGTCAACGGAAACAGTGTGCCTGGATACGCAGATCATGGCATCAGCAACGGTCAAGACGACGATGCTGCCGACCAATCCGCGGTCAAGAGCTTGACCACTTGGTATGGCGACGAGTACATCAACATTTTCGTGGTCCCCGAAATCAATGGCAACGATGGCGGAAATGGCATCCAAGGTTATGCTTATTTGGGTCCCACCAACGATGCTCGCGACGGCATTGTGGTGCTCTACAATGCGTTTGGGTTGGTGGGCGAGTTGAAGCCTGGCCGCACCTTGAACAAAACGGTCACCCATGAGATGGGCCACAACCTTTCACTGTACCACACCTTCTCCAACACCACCTCGTGCACGTCGGAAACGAACTGCGAAACGCAAGGTGATTTGGTGTGTGACACTCCTTCGACCATCTCCAACAGCTCTGGATGCACCAGCCCCACCTGTGACGGTGCCCAAGTCGAGAACTACATGGACTACGCGCAGGAAACATGCAAGAACATGTTCACCGCCGGCCAACGTGACCGCATGCGTGCCTGTTTGGAATCATCGCGTTCGAGCCTCTTGGAGAGCTTGGGCGGCCTTGCCGTGACAGAACGCGACTTGACCATTTCAGGATTGGGCAATGTGGGGGAATCCACGTGCCTCCCCTCACTGACGCCAACAGTCATCGTGACCAACTTTGGCACGCAGACTGTGACGGGATTTGAATTGACCACCTCTGTCAACGGACACAGCCCATTCACAACCATTCACGAAGAAAGCGTGGAGGCCGGAGCCAGTGTCGAGGTGATGCTGCCTGAATTGGCACTTGTCGCAGACACCAACGAATTGAACCTCGAAGTCCGCTTGTTGGGCAACATCCAAGACGAATTTTCAGAGAATGACCATAGTGTACAACGCATCGTCTTGGCGCAGAGTGACTACTGGACCATGACGCTCAACACGGATACGTGGGCCAACGAAATCAGCTGGCGCATCGAAGACAGCGAAGGCGAAGCCATCATGCATGGCGGCGATTACCCTTTCAACACGGCTACATATGTCAGCAGTGGTTGCATTCCTGTGGGCTGTTACACCTTGATCATGGAAGACACCAACGGCGATGGACTTTGCCAAATTGACCTCGGCAACGACGGCATTTGCGACTTCGGGGGAAGCATGATTCTCACCAACGCAGCAGGCGAAACTTTGGTTGAATTGGACAACACAACGAACGACTACGGGTACGAAGGGTCGTGGGAAGTTTGCGCTTCCGAAGTCTCTGAAATGGAAGGCTGCGCAGACCAAAACAACAACGGCATTTGCGATGCCGCGGAGGTTTCAGGTTGCCAAGATGTGACCGCGTGCAACTTCACGCCTGGTGCCATTTTGGACGATGGCAGCTGCACATTCGCAGAACAGTACTACGACTGCAATGGCCAATGCCACTGCGATGAAGACGAAGACGGAATTTGTTGTGAGTTGGAAACCGATGGATGCACTGACATGAACGCGTGCAACTATGTCGAGACCGCCTCTGACGACGACGGCTCTTGTGAATTCACGTCGTGTGCAGGGTGCACCGATACCGACGGCTGCAACTACGATTCGAGCGCGACGATTTCCAGCGGTTGCGACTACCCCACCACCCACTACAACTGCGACGGCGCCTGCACGAACGACGAGGATGGAGATGGCGTGTGTGACGAATTGGAAGTCGCGGGATGCGATGACGTGACCGCGTGTGACTATGACGCCTCGGCCACCGACAACGATGGATCGTGCACGTACGCTGAGACCTACTACGACTGCAATGGCGCATGCCTCCAGGACACCGATGGCGACGGCATTTGCAACGAGTTGGAAGTCGTTGGGTGTCAGGACCAAAATGCCTGCAACTTTGACGTCTCTGCGACAGACAACGACGGTTCTTGCACCTACCCTGAGGCATACTACAACTGCGAAGGCGTCTGTCAGAACGACTTCGACGATGACGGGGTGTGTGACGAATTGGAAATCGAAGGGTGTGACGACGAGACCGCGTGCGACTACGATGCCAATGCCACAGACAATGACGGTTCTTGCACCTACCCTGCAGCATTTTACACCTGTGATGGATGTATCAACGACACCGACAACGACCTGGTGTGCGATGAATTGGAAATCACGGGATGTCAAGACATCATTGCCAGCAACTACAACCCTGAAGCCACGGATCCTCCCGCTTCTGGCGAAGAATGTTCCTACGAAGCTGGATGCATTTTGGAAGACGCGTGCAACTACAGTGCAGAAGCCACGGTGGCGAACAATGACCTGTGCTTTTGGGCAGAGACTTACTACGACTGCTATGGCGAATGCATCCAAGATTCCGATGGAGACGGCGTGTGTGACGAGTTGGAAATCGCAGGATGTGATGACGCTTCAGCATGCAACTTCCAAACGGAAGCCACAGACAACGACGGTTCATGCGAGTACGCAGAAACGTTCTTCGACTGCGATGGTGCCTGCTGGAACGACACCGATGGCGACGGCGTGTGTGACGAATTGGAAATTGCGGGATGTGAGGATGCAGATGCCTGCAACTTCGAAGCCACGGCGACCGACAGCGACGGATCGTGCACTTATGCCGAGCTTCACTACGATTGTGACGGCAACTGCCTCAACGACCTCGACGGAGATGGCATTTGTGACGAAGTGGACGAGGAGGTGAGCACGGACAATGTGGGCGACTTTTTTGAAGCTCCTGCCTTGAACTTGTTCCCCAACCCCATGAGCCCCGAGCACAGCATGGTGTTTGTCTCCGGCTTGGACGACGACCAAACCGCCATCCGTGTGTTGGCGTCTGACGGACGTGTTGTCTGGCAGGGAACAGGCATTGTCAAATCCCCCGGCGTTCTGGGGTACCCCATTCGAGAATCCATTGCACCAGGCACCTACTTCATTCAAGTAGGGACCTCCACTCCATCCGGAAACATCCCATTGATGGTCTGGTGATAGGGTTCGGTTCTGCCAGGAACCAAAGAAGAGGACGGCCTGCGCGAAATGCGCGGGCCGTTTTTCGTTTGTCTGGTTTTTGGCATTTTTGCCCAAAATGACTTGCGATGATTTCCATGCTCTCCTCCCTATTGCTCAACGCCATCTTCACCAACGATGCAGTGGTTCTCGGACTTCTTGCGGGTGCATTGGGGTTGGTCTTTTACACCCACTCTCTGCCCCAATTCAAGCGGTTCTACACGTTTGTCCCCGCCTTGCTGATGTGCTATTTCATTCCTGCAGCACTGAATTCGCTGGGCATTGTCAATGGCGAGGAGAGCAACCTTTATTTCGTGGCTTCGCGGTACCTCCTCCCAGCAAGCTTGATTTTGCTCTGCCTGTCCATTGACCTCAAAGGCATCTACAACCTCGGCCCCAAGGCCATCATCATGTTTTTTGCAGCCACTGCGGGCATCGTCATCGGCGGACCACTTGCCTTGTGGCTGGTGGGGCAGTCGAACCCAGAGGTGTTGGGCGGAAATGCGCCAGATGCCTATTGGCGGGGGTTAAGCACCGTGGCTGGAAGCTGGATCGGTGGTGGTGCCAACCAAGCCGCACTCAAGGAGATCTCCGACACACTGGACGATCAATTTTCCATCATGCTCATCGTCGATGTGTTCGTGGCCAATTTGTGGATGCCCTTCCTGTTGTTCGGGGCTGGCATCCGAGAAAAAATTGATGGATGGCTCAAGGCAGACGCTTCCGCAGTCAATGAACTTCAGGACAAGGTGGAACAATTGCAAGCCAAATCCGCACGCATTCCCAGCTTTCCCGATTGGATGGTCATCGTGGCCATTGCGTTTGGAGGGGTCGCCATATCTCACTTGGTCGCTGACAATGCATCGGTGGCGTTGTCCTCATGGCTCGACAGCACGATGGCAGCCAATCCAGACTCTCCGGCCATCTACCTTTCTTCCATCACCAAAGGGTTCTTTTGGTTGGTCGTCACTGCCACTGCGCTGGGCATTGCCCTCAGCTTCACCTCCGCCAAATCCTACGAGGGCGCCGGTGCAAGCAAAATGGGCTCCGTCTTCCTGTACATCTTGGTGGCCACCATTGGCATGAAAATGGACATTGGCAGCCTCATCGAAAACTGGGCCATGTATGGCAGTGCTGTCAGCATTGGTTTGATCTGGATGCTCGTCCACATCGTCGTGCTGCTCCTGGTCGCCAAACTCATCAAAGCCCCGTTCTTCTTTGTCGCCGTTGGCTCCCAAGCCAATGTCGGCGGCGCTGCATCCGCGCCCATTGTGGCAAGCGCCTTCTCCCCCGCATTGGCACCCGTTGGCGTCCTCTTGGCGGTGTTGGGCTATGCCGTGGGCACCATTGGAGCCATCGTGTGCATGGAGTGGATGCACGCATTGTCCATGTGAACCTCGACCAATTCTCGCTTCATTGGGTGGCGCCCTCCACCACTTCATCTTGGGCCGCTGTCCCAGGAGTCCCGCCGATCACATACACGCTTCGGCGACGGTCTGAAAATGCCGGCCCCCTTTTTTACGTGCGTGTATGCCCCTGCTTGACCTCCTTGGCCTTGGCAGACAAGTAGTCCACGTTGTGTTCGTTGGGGGGCATTTTGATGGCCACAACCTCAAGCACTTCGATGCCCTCTTTTTCGAGATCATACACTTTGTCCGGATTGTTGGTCAACAACCGGATGGCCGTCCAGCCCCGCGAGGCCAACATTCCAGCCGCAACGTCAAACCGACGCGCATCACGCTGGTGTCCCAAACGTTCATTGGCCTCGTAGGTATCCAGGCCCTCGTCCTGAAGGTTGTAGGCCTTGAGCTTTTCAACCAACCCGATGCCTCTCCCCTCTTGTCGGAGATAGAGGACAGCTCCTCCCTCTTTTTGGACTTGCTTGAGCGAAGAATCCAATTGCGGTCCACAATCACAACGGAGAGATCCCATGACATCGCCCGTCCAGCACTCGGAGTGCACCCGAACCAAAGGCAGTGCAACAGGCTGTTTCTTCGAGCAAAGCATCAAATGCGGCTGAGAAGACACACCACTATCGAATGCGTGCACTTCAAAGTCCCCCGCATCCGTTGGCAGTCTCGTGGATACCAATGGCTTCATGATTCAAAGGTAAGAGCCTTCCCCCTTTAAGAGTCACCCCATGGCACATGAAGACACAAAAAAAAGGGAGGCCTAAGCCCCCCTCCTTTGTTTTCAGTCATTCAAATGCTCAGAGGCAAGTCAAGCCGAACGTGGCCAAGAACGCGAGCAAGTCTCCCGTCGTCACGGCACCGTCGCCATCGAGGTCAGCGGGACAATCGTTCGTTTCCGTGAACTCACATGAATTGTCATCCACGTTTGCGATCGGGTTGAAATTGCTGGCGGCGTCGTAAGTGCAACCGTACACAATCAACTCACCGCAGCTGCCGTCGTCTTGCGTCGCGTACGGATCGTACTCCACAAATGCCGGATCTGTGCAACCGCCGGCAAGCTCACACGCACCGCAAGATTCCCAGCACACCGCGTCAAGCACGCTGTCAGCGTCGAACGTTAAGGAGCGGTTCGTGAATCCGTCAATCAAAGACGTGCATGCCTCGATGCCCTCGATGCCCGCAAGCTCTTCTTGGTAGTTCCAACCATCTAGAGTGAACTTGTACTCGATGGTTCCTACGGCAAGCGACAACGTTACTTCCCACACGCCATCTTCGTCGTCGTCAGACATGGGGTTGCAACCTCCACACCAGCCGTTGAAACTGCCGTTGATGAACACACCATCATACGCATATGCTTCAGCGTATTGGTTCATGTCCACGCGGAAGGTCACGTTGGCAGGAGCCACTTGATCTTCGCAAGAGCTGCAGCTTCCGAAAACGTCGTTTGACGAGGCACCAGCCTCGACCTGACGGTTGGCATAGCCTGCGAAGTCAGTTACGGGCGCGCAATCGGCGCCATTGGCCATGTCATCCACAAGCTGCTCTTGATCTGTGAATGCATCGATGCCGTACTTGTATTCCACTGTGCCCGTGAGGCCTCCGATTTCCACACTGTAGACGCCATCGCCGTCCGCGTCGGTCAACACGTTGTAGCCATCGGAAGCGCACCAGCCACACCATGGTCCAGTCACAAACACCTCCGTGAAGGAAGTTGCTCCGTTGACGGTTGCTCCGGCCGCGTCCACGCAAGTCATGTCCACATTGAACGTCGTGGAGCCGCCACCTGTTCCGTCGCAAGCTCCGCAAGAGTTGTACACGTCAGAAGGGTTGTCTCCACCGACCTCCCAAAGGCGGTTGGCGTAGTTCGCGAAGTCGGTGACAGGTGCGCAAGCACCACCATCGACCATCGCCTGAATGAGGTTCTCTTGGGTGCCGTCGACAATCCATAGGTACTCCATGTTTTCGGTGGGCGATGGATCAAAAGTGACAGACCAAGTGCCGTTGCCATTGTCGGTTGCAATGGGACCTCCATTAAGGTCCCAGCCCCAGAATGGACCCGTCAAGCGAACAGAATCTGCAGCCGCGCCGCACAGGTCCACAGTGGCCACCAGCACAGCAGGCGCCACAACGCAAGCCTCGCAGCTGTTGAAGCACACCAAGTCGAGGGTTTCGGCAAGGCCTGAACGCTCGTGAAGGCGGTTGGAACCACCCACACCGTTGTTCACACCACAGCCCCCAGCGATGAAGTCCGCATTTTCCTCACCTGTGAAATCAGGCAAGCTGTCGATGGTGACTGTCAAGCCATTGTTGAACTTGTATTGGAAGGCCGCAGGACCATCCACAGTCACCGTGGCTGTCCAAATGTTGTCCCCGTCGTCGTCATTCATGGCAATGGCTCCAAGCTGCCAGGCAGGCTCGGTGAAGGAGCCCATGAGGAACATGCCGTCGGAAGACACCGCGATTTGAGAGGCGTCCACTTGGAAGGTCACGTCGGCTGAATCAGGATCGACGGAGCAAATATCTGAGCACTGGGCAAAACATCCCTGGTAGGACACCGGTGCACCGAGCACGACTTCCACCGAACGGTTACCACCACAATCGAGTTCTTCATAGCCACTGAGGCCATTTTGGAACTTGAATTCGTACGTGGCCGCTTCCAAGGACTTCGTGAGGCTCCAAGAGCCGTCGCCATTGTCGTTCATGGGCTCCCCGCTCCATCCATTCATGGCGCCAGCGAGGTACATGCCGTCTTCAGCCACGGTGATGTTGTCGGTCAATACGGTGAATGTGACTTCTTCGGTTGGCAAGGCATCACCGCAAGGGGTGCAAGAAGCAAAGCAAACCGCATCCAACACCGCATCTTCTGTTCCCACGTTGTAACTACGGTTGCCGTTCACAGCACAGGACACAGGAACCGACTCATCCAGACCCCAGTTGGGACCGTTGATGAACTTGTATTCCACAGCCTCACCTTCTGCAATCATGGCGGTGTATTCCCAGATGTCGTCGCCATCGTCGTCGGTCATGGCCGTGGAGCCTTCAGACCATCCCTGGAAGGTTCCAGCGATGAACACGCCGATGGGGTTGGTCGTTTCCTCGCTCATGTTCACACGGAAGGTGATGGCACGCTCGGGAGCAGACTGAGTAGGACAAGCATCGCAGCTGTTGTAACATACGGGGTCGAGGGTGGTGGCTTCGGTCACATCAAGGGTGCGGTTGGTGAAACCGTCGATGGTGCTCGTGCACGCGTCGCCTTCCGTGAGTTCTTCTTGGGCAGTCCAACCGTCCAAGGTGAACTTGTACTCGTAGGTAGCCGGTGATAAGCCGATGGTGAGGCTGTACACACCGTCTTCGTCTTCGTCGGTCATGGTCGCACAAGACCCGCACCAACCGTTGAATGAACCGTTGATGTTCACAGTGCCGTACGTCCCTTGGTATTGGCTCATGTCGACCTGGAACGTCACATCCACAGCAGGAGCGACGGGAACGTCGTTGCACGTGCCATCACATGTGCCGTAAAAATCGTTGGCTGTGCCATCGGCTGCAACTTGACGGTTGGCGTACCCACTGAAGTCGGTCACAGGTGCACAAGAAGCACCGTCAACCATGTCGTTGACCAAGTTTTCCTGATCGTCGAAGCCATTGATGGCATACTTGTACTCTACCGTGCCTACGAGGTCGGCCACCGTCACGCTGTACACACCATCCCCATCGGAGTCAGTCATGGTGTTGTAAGTGTCATTGGCACACCAGCCGCACCATGGACCAGTCACAAAAACATCTGTGAAGCCTTCAGGCGCACAGGTCATGTCTACATTGAACGTGGTTTGGCCTTGGGTCGTCCACGCAAACAATGACAACAAAAGCAAAAGAGAATAACGCATGTGTTTTGAAAATAAGAGCTTAAGAGGAGGACCAGGTGTTTCTTTCGTTTAGACGAAAACGCCCTATTCCTCGATGAGGATACATTTTCCTCAGCTGTAAAAATAACTCAGACACTGTAAAGTGTCAAAAACACACGGCCTTGAGTTGTGCACATGTGCCCGGACACCATTCGTTCAGTCCCTGACACATATTATCCTTCCTCCTTCGAAATGAGCAGGTTGCTCGCTGCGGCCAACCACAGACTTCCCCCTGCAATGACCATGGTTTTGACCACATCCCCAGAAAACAAGAGGTCATTGAGCCACACAATGCCTCCAAGCGCAGCCAGAATCTGAGGCAGTACAATAAACATGTTGAACACCCCCATTCCCACGCCCATTTTCCGCGAGGGCACCGCCCCAGACAGCATGGCATAGGGCATACTTAAAATGCTTCCCCACGCGACCCCAATGCAGGCAAAACTGGCATTCAACCAACCCGCGGTCTCTGGATTCCACCAAGACATGGACACAAAGCCCAAGCCACCGATGGCCAGGCTAACCAAGTGAGTCCAACGACGATTCAACCCATTTCTTGACGTCCACACGGACAGCAACAGCGCAAAGGCCATGCTGCTCAATCCATACATCCCCATGGCACTGGACACGGCGTTGGCCGCCTGATCGTACGCCAAGCGCAGCACGTCGTAATCCACAGCATCTTCAGCAGGCAAAGGCGCTTGGAAGACGGCCTCAGTCAACGCTGGCGTGGCAAAGGACCACATGGTGAAGAAGGCAAACCAACTGAAGAATTGGACCACGCCCAGTTTGACCATGACAGAGGGCATGCCCTTGATGAAGTCCAAAATCTCAGTCAAACCAGAGCTCTTGGCGTCTTCATCCTCTCCTGTCCCCAACACTTCAGGGGGGTCTTCAGTCGTGGTGAACACGGTGACCAAAATGCTGGCCAAGAATACAGCCGCGCCGATGGCAAAAGACACATAGACACTTTGTGGCAACTCGCCTGCTCCCGCCTCGTTTGACACGCCCAACTGGGTCACAAACCAGGGCAAACTTGAGGCAATCCACGTGCCAATGCCAATGATGAGCGTTTGCAACACAAATCCATAACTGCGTTGCGACTCCGGCAATTTGTCCGCAACAAGCGCTCGGAAAGGCTCCATGCTCACATTGATGCTGGCATCGAGGATCCACAGGAATCCTGCCGCCATCCAGAGCTCGCTGCTGTAAGGCACGAAAAACAGCGCAATCGAGCTGAGAATGGCCCCAATCAAAAAGAATGGACGGCGCCTTCCCCACCGCGGATGCCACGTGTTGTCGCTGAGGTAACCGATGATGGGCTGCACCAAAAGTCCCGTCAATGGAGCGGCAATCCAAAGCATGGGAATCTCATCCTTGCTCGCGCCAAGAGTTTGAAAAATCCGCGACATGTTCCCTCCTTGAAGGGCGAATCCAAATTGGATTCCAAGGAATCCAAAGCTCATGTTCCAGATTTCCCAGAACCCTAGTTTGCGCTTTTCCATGATCGACGTGGCAGATGTTAGAGGTGCGAACCCAAATGGTTCGTGTGCAATATACACTAAGCATCCCCCACAAATTCTTTGAAAAAAGAAAGCGCCGACTCGCGTCGGCGCTTTGCCTTCCTCAGCGGAAGGATGCTGTCTATGTGACCCAATCAGAGATCCTCACATGCTTGACCGAAGGCGACCAAGAAGTCGAGCAAGTCGGCAGAACCGATCTCGCCATCGCCGTTCGAATCAAATGGGCAAGCGCCACCTGAGCAAGGCTCAAACACGCATGATCCATCGTCGTTGTTGGCGTAAGGGATGTAGTTCTCCGCCGTGGCGTCCGTGCAACCAGAGAAGATGCAAGAACCGTCTTCTGCCGTGTTCACCGCATCGTAGTTGTCCGCACCTGGGTACGTACAACCCGTAGCCACACAAGATCCATCGTCGTTGTTGGCCTCTGGGTTGTAGTTCTCCGCGTTGGGATTGGTGCAACCGCTGATGATGCAAGAGCCGTCATCGTTGTTGGCCACAGGGTTGTAGTTGTCCGCAATGGGGTTGGTGCAACCGCTGATGATGCAAGAGCCATCGTCATTGTTGGCTGCAGGATCGTAGTTGTCGGCGTCTGGGTTGGTGCAACCGCTGATGATGCAGGAGCCATCGTCGTTGTTGGCTTCAGCGTTGTAGTTGTCTGCTGCAGGGTTGGTGCAACCGCTGATGGTGCAGGACCCGTCGTCAAAGAGAGCTGTGGCATCGTAGTTGTCTGCTGCAGGGTTGGTGCAACCAGAACAAGAGCTGTTGTCTCCACCGCACACGCCGCATGCATCGAGAGTTTGGCAAGAGCCGTCCTCTTCTGTGGCGTTGATGTCGAAGTTGCACGCGTTGTTGTCGGTGCAACCGAGCACTTCCAATTCGTCACACACGCCGTCACCGTCGGTGTCGTTGATGCAGCCGTCGCAATCGTAGAACTCCGCAGGGAATACGCAATCTGCGTCTCCTTCAGCGTTTTCGTCATAGTTGCACGCCAAGGGGTCGTTGCAGCCTGCACCTGCCACAGGGAAGGTTAGGGTCATGCCCGAAGCGTAGAAGGAGTCCTGGTTCGCATCACGGAATTGCAAGTTGATGGTGGCGCTGGTGGTGCCTGAGGTGGTCACCTGGCCCAACAGCACACGGCCGTTGATGGGGTTGCCCTGTCCATTGGCACCAGGGACAATGAACACGGACCCGCCAATGAAGGTGTTCACCACAAAGTCTCCGCCGCTGTTCCAATCTGCAAACGACGTCAATGCGGGGTCAAAGGCGTTGTTCAAGCCGTCGGCATCTCCAGGCTGGGCGCCAATGGTCCACCAGGTGTCGTATTCCAACGAAGGGAAGGAACCAAAGAACAAGGGGTTGATGGTACCTCCAAAGTCGCTGCCGAGGGCGTCCTGGTAGAAAGGTGCATCGCCGTCCAAAATCCAAGGCTCCGTATCCGTACCGTACATCGCAGTCACCTCCACATCGTTGGAAGAGAAGTTGGCGTAGATGCGGTAGGTGGTCTCCCCAGTGCCGAGAGGATCCGCAGACACAACGTCGTAAGACAGACCGGTGCTCAGACCGCCACCAAACGTGCAAGAACCATCGTCTTCGTTGGCAAGGGCGTTGTAGTTGTCCGCGTTGGGATTGGTGCATCCAGGAACCGGAACTTCTGGGAACACGATGGATACTCCCTCCGCTTGGAACGTGTTGGTAGCCTCGTCATCCCACTGGAAGTTCATGGTCAAGTTGACCACCCCGTCGGTGGTGAATTGACCAATCAACACACGGCCGTCGGCACCGGCTTCGGCATCCGCGCTTTGGTTGGGAAGCAGGAACCATGAACCACCGATGAAGGTGTCCACGGTGAAACCGCCGCCGTTTTCGAAAGCCGCGAAGTACGCGTCCATGCCGACTTGCTGTACGTCACTGGTGCCATTCGAATCCTCAGAACCGATGGTGAACCAGCTGTCGTATTGCAACGAAGGAAACGCACCGAAAAATGCGGGGTTGATGGTTTGGGCAAGGACTGCTCCCACTCCATCTTGGTAGAAAGACGAGGAAACACCCACCACCATGGGGGCTGTCTCAAGGGCGTAAACCGCCACAAGCTCATCCGTAGGGTTGTCAAAAGTGGCATAAACACGGTAGGTCGTGCCATTGGCTGTCTCAGCGACAGCTTCGTACTCCATGCCAACAAAATTGGCCAGAGCCATGCTCGACATCAAAGCTGTGATTGCAGCAGTAAACAAGTGCTTCATTGGAAACAAATTATGAGGGCAAGGCCCGGTTTTTTTGATTAATCGACTCGTAACACCTCTTCGTCGAGATGCTTTGGCTTTAAATCTACAAAAAATCCGGCCAACTTAGACCAACCCTGGTCACCCCGCGTGCAGGTCTAATGAAAAATCAGCACGTGTGTATTACCCCACCAAGCGCTTGACCAAAGAAGCCGTCGACGGATCGTGTGAAACCTCGTCGCTGTGCTTGCCCTCCAATTCTGGGAGCAGGGCGTTGGCCATGGCTTTGCCAAGTTCAACCCCCCATTGGTCGAAACTTGAGATGCCCCAAAGCACCCCCTGGACGAAGATGCGGTGCTCGTGCAAGGCGACAAGCATTCCCAAGGATTTGGGAGACAAGGCATCAAACAGGAAGAACGTCGAGGGCCTGTTTCCTGGGAAGAAGCGATGGGGCTCTCCTTCAGGAGCCTTTCGCCCTTGCAACAGGGCCTCCGCCTGCGCCAACGCATTGGCCAAAAGCATCCGATGCATGCTTTCATGCTCACTCGTGGGCGTTTTGAAGGCCACGAAGTCGACGGGATGAATCTCGGTTCCCTGGTGAAGCAACTGGAAAAATGCGTGCTGACTGTTGGTGCCGGGCTCTCCCCACACAACCGCGCCGGTGTTCCAAGACACAGGATTCCCGTCGCGCCCCACGAATTTGCCATTGCTCTCCATGTCGGCTTGCTGCAAATAGGCCGGCAACCGACCAAGGTCTTCGGCGTAAGGCAAGACGGCGTGGGAGCGGAAACCGAGGGCATTCTGATTCCAGTGTCCGAGAAGGGCAAGGAGCACGGGAACATTCTCCTCCAATGACGTGTGTCGTACGTGTTGATCGACTGCACGGGCACCCGCCAGGAATGCCTTGAAGTGTTCAGAACCAGTGGACAGTGCAATGCACACACCGACCGGGCCCCACATGGAGTAACGTCCGCCGACCCAATTCTCAAAGCCAAAGGTTTGGTCCTCTGAAATGCCGAAGGCACGCGTTCCTTCCAAGTTGGTAGAGACCGCCACAAGCTGTTTGGATGCCGTTCCTCCACCCGACTCAAGCCATGACTTGGCGATGCGGGCATTGGCCATCGTCTCTTGTGTGGTGAAGGTCTTGCTGACGACCACAATCATGGTCGTCTGAGGGTCCAGGTCCTGCAACACCGAAGCCACATGGGCCCCGTCAACGTTGCTGACGAAATGACAACGGGGACCGCAAGAGAAGCGCCGCAAGGCTTTCACAGCCATGGCTGGTCCGAGGTCAGAGCCGCCAATGCCAATGTTAACCACATCTGTCACCTCGCCCTTCGCATGCAACGCGTGCACCTTGTCCACGAAGTCCAGCATGCGCCCACGGACCGCGAGGACCTCGGGCAAGACGTCCTGTCCATCCATCGCAAACCCATCGCCCTCTTCTCCGCGCAGGGCCATGTGCAGCACGGCCCTGCCTTCTGTGGTGTTCAATTTGACACCTCCAAACAAGTCCGCAATGGCGCCAGACAAATCCGCCTCTTCGCCCAAGGCGATCAACGCGTCTTTCACCTCCGCATCCCACCTTTGCTTGGACGCATCCACGTGCAACCCATCCAAATCCCAGGACAGGGTCTCCACACGTGAGGCGTCTTGCGCAAACGCATTCCGCACGTCCATGTCCCGCTTCTCTGAAGCCAGGGCTTCTAGCCTCTTCTGCGCCTCAGAATCGGACAGCCGGAAAGGCCGCCACGCTTGCCCGTTTGTCATGCTTAATTGGATTGGCTACCCGTAGCATTCAAGTCTTCAAACGCTTGGGTCAAACGCGCCACAAACGCCTCCTCTCCCTTCCGCAGCCAAACGCGCGGGTCGTAGTGCTTCTTGTTGGGCACATCCTCCCCCTCCGGGTTGCCGATTTGGGCTGCGAGGTAATCCGCCTTGCCTTGAACGTAATCGCGCACGCCCGACAAAAAGGCCCACTGCATGTCAGTGTCGATGTTCATCTTCACTGTGCCGTACCCGATGGCCTCACGAATCTCCTCCAGGCTCGAACCGCTTCCGCCGTGGAATACAAATTCCACAGGCTGCGCTTCGGTGTTGAACTTCTCCTCAATGTGCTTCTGGCAGTCGTTCAAAATGCTGGGGCGCAACTCCACGTTCCCAGGCTTGTACACGCCGTGGACGTTTCCAAAGGCCGCTGCGATGGTGAAGTTGGGGGAGATGGCACGAAGCATTTCATACGCTTCCGCGACCTCCTCAGGCTGCGTGTACAAGCGGCTGCTGTCGATGTCTGTGTTGTCCACGCCATCCTCCTCGCCCCCTGTCACGCCGAGCTCAATTTCAAGGTGCATGTCGATGGCCGCCATGCGCTTCAAATAGGCCGCGCACGTCTCGAGGTTTTCCGAAAGGCTCTCTTCGCTCAGGTCAATCATGTGCGAACTGAACAACGGCTTTCCTGTGGCCGCAAAGTACTTTTCTCCCGCTGCAAGCAAGCCATCCACCCAGGGAAGAAGCTTCCGCGCGCAGTGGTCGGTGTGAAGAATCACCGAGACGCCATAGGCCTCGGCCAGCGTGTTCACGTGGTGGGCACCGGCAATGGCGCCGAGAACTGCCGATTGCTGGGCATCCATGGACAACGACTTGCCTGCATTGAATTTGGCCCCGCCGTTGGAAAACTGAATGATGACTGGAGAATTCGCTGCTTTGGTAGTCTCCATAACCGCATTGATGCTGTTGCTTCCTATGACATTGACCGCGGGAAGCGCGTACCGGTGCTTTTTGGCGTGTGCCCAAACGTCTGACACTTGAGATCCGGTGAGGACCCCGGCAGGAAATTGACTCATGCTTTCAGTTGATTTGGGCGCAAAATTACTCCCCACAACAACGCACTCCTAATCCGTCAAGGATGGAGTGTCAAGCTCTGTTGGGCCAGCATGGCTTCCGGCGAATCCGGATGCAAGGCCATGGTGCGTTCGTATGCCCGAACGGCCAATTCACGGTCCTTGAGGTGCTCATCGTAAATGAAGGCGACGAGAAAAGCGCAGACCGGTCTCTTGTCAAATGTGGGATAACCGTCATGCACATCCTGCAATTGCAAAATGGCCTCATCAAACTTTCCCGCAGAAATCAGCAAGTCTGCACGACGGAACAATGCTTCGGGAACAAAGGCGTGCCCCCCCTCCAATCGGGCAAAATCTGCGTACTTGATCATCAAGGATTGCCGAATATCCACACGCAGCGAGTCGCCTTCAAACGCGACGCGTTCCAAATCCTGGATCTCATGGAGCAATGAAGGCTGCTGCTGGCCGCAGGAAAAGAGCAAAACACCCAGGACCAACCCCACACCCACACAACCATGCCGCCTGGATTTACCCATGCTTTTTGCTTTTGGGGAAACGCATCTTGTAGTCTACCGGCACCTTGCCCAACCCGATGTCCCGGAGCTTGCCGTGAAGCAGAAGTCGCTTGGCTGCGGGGATGTGGTCGGGAATCATCAATCCATCAAGGTGATCGTTTTCGTGTTGGACGATGCGCGCAGCCAAGCCGTCCAACTCCTCTTCCACCAAATTCCAGTCTTGGTCGTAATACTCCACCCCCAATTTGATGGGACGGGTCACCGGTTCGCGAATGCCCGGAATGCTCAAACACCCCTCCTCCATGACGTTTTCCTCTTCGGACATGTCAAAGAGCACAGGGTTGATCATGACCCGCTTGAAATCCCGACACCCCGGATCGCCATCTTCCCCTTCTCCGAAAGGGCTCCCATCCGCGACAAACAACCGCAGGGACAAGCCGATTTGAGGTGCCGCCAAACCCACGCCATCTGCGGCATACATGGTCTCCCACATGTCGTCAATCAACGAAGACAAGTCAGGGTGATTTTGTTCCACTTCCTCCGCTTCTTTCTTCAGCACGGGATGTCCGTAGGCCACAATCGGTCGAATCATGCCCCAAAGATAACCCGCGCACGCGCTGCAGCCCTTCACCGCATTACCTTCGCATCACATGTCGCAACTGAACACGATTCCTGAAGCCATAGAGGCCATTCGACGCGGAGAAATCATCATCGTCGTCGACGACGAGGACCGCGAAAACGAAGGCGATTTTCTCATCGCGGCGGAACACGCCACGCCCGATGTCGTCAACTTCATGGCCACCCACGGACGGGGCTTGATTTGTGCACCTCTGCTTGAGTCACGCTGCGACGAATTGGAATTGGATTTGATGGTGCAATCCAACAACGCGGCGTACGAAACGCCGTTCACCGTCTCTGTCGACCTGATGGGGCACGGATGCACCACGGGCATTTCTGCAAGCGATCGGGCCAAAACCATCCAGGCGCTCATTGACCCGAAAACGAAACCCAGCGAATTGGGTAAGCCCGGTCATATCTTCCCGTTGCGCGCCAAGCCCGGAGGCGTTCTTCGTCGACCAGGCCACACCGAGGCAGCTGTGGATTTTGCGCGGTTGGCTGGTTGCAAACCCGCGGGTGTCATCGTGGAAATCATGAACGAAGATGGCACCATGGCCAGGCTTCCAGAACTGCTTGAATTGGCCAAGCTCCACAACATGAAGCTCGTGTCCATTGCAGATTTGATTGCGCACCGCTTGGAGCACGAAAGCCTGATTCAGTCCACAGCAGAGGTGGAGCTCAACACCGCGTTTGGTGCGTTTAAGGCCATCAATTTCCGCCAAACCACCAACGACGTCGACCATTTGGCGCTCGTGATGGGAGAATGGACAGAAGACGAAGCCGTGCCCGTTCGCATTCACGCATCGAGCATGGTTGCGGACATTTTCCAAGTGACCGATTTTGGCAAGGGGCCCGAACTGCACCAAGCCATGAAGCAGATTCAGACCGTTGGCAAAGGAGCTGTCATCTTCCTCAACAAGACGCGTCACGGCGGAGGGTTGGCAGACGAATTGAATGCCTACAGTGAGATGAAGCGCGCCAAGCAGCGCGGCAGTTTCCCGCAACTCGATTCCAAGGACCGCGGCATTGGCGCCCAAATCCTCCGATCCTTGCACATCCGGAACATGGTTTTGTTGAGCAATTCTGACCAACCGACAGGTCCTGTGGGATACGGCTTGACCATCCAACGGATTGAGCCGATTCAACGCGCTTGATCCCGCGCTTTCCTGAAAAGGAAGGGCACAAAAAAAGCCTGCGAAATCGCAGGCTTTTTTTGATTGAACGCCTCGAGGATTACTCCTTGTTGGCCTTCTTGTCGAACTTCCCATACTTCTGACGGAACTTGTCGATACGCCCTGCCGTGTCCACGAACTGGGCCTTCCCTGTGTAGAAAGGGTGGCTCTTGTGGCTCACCTCCACTTTCACGAGGGGGTATTCGTTGCCGTCCTCCCACTGAATGGTTTCCTTGGTCTCAGCAGCTGACTTGCTCAAAAAAGCGTACTCGTTGCTCATGTCCTTGAATACCACCAAGCGGTAGTTGTCGGGATGGATGCCTTCTTTCATGGTTGCAAAATTAGGACTACAAATGTAAGCAATGCGTTTCAATTTGCGCCCATCAACTCAACAAAAGTAGCGGACCCTCTATAATTCCACTTCTTAACATTCTCTTTCTCAAAGAATCGACGCAAAGATTTGCCTGTGTCGTGTTGCCACTGTAATTTTCGACTTGTTAAAGTGAGTTTAGCGTAGAGCTAAGCATCAAGTGATAATTTGGTTAAGTTGGTCCCGCTCCGAAACGTCGGAGCGGGATTTTTCTTTTTGCGCCTTTAGAGTCCAAGCCGGATTCAACATGCCTCGGACTTGTGCACCACACGCCGTGAGCATTCCTTCAACGACAACTGCGCATTCATTGATTGCGACTCCGAAATTTGGAGTGTGATTGCCCCCATTCTTCTCCCCATGCTCTCCCTGCTCGTCGCCCTTGTCGACTCCCCCACACCTGTGCTCGAATGGGATGTCATTGAACGCACCGAAAAGGCCTGTGTCGTCGAAATGACCTTGGCCACAACCGGCGAGACCGACTTGAGCAAACTCAGTCTTGTACCAAGTCCATCCTCCCCCCTTCGTTTGGTACACTACTCTCCCTTGTCCTGTGATGAACATTGGATCAAAAACAACACGCATCATTGGATGTGGCGTGACCATCCTGATGTCATGTCGCTCACCTTGCATTTGGAATGGGACGACCTCGATGCCAATCCGGACATTCCCCTGCTCGACATTGCATGGGAGCACATCGCACATGGAGAGAGACAACGATGGACACTGGGCACGATCGTACTTCCGGGCAAGGCGCCTGAAGGGAGTTTCCCAGAACCTGAAGCCCAACGGACCGCAAAGCGACTCCGGGACAATGTCGCTGAAGTCACGTTGTCCGTAAGTCAGATTCAAGAAGGCGCCTTCGTCAAAATCACCGAGTACATCCCCGCGCATTGCACGTGTGAAGTGATCGAATCCGCAGGAGCCTCCCTGCGCAAGGAAGAAAACGCACAGATTTTCCTATGGTTCCAAGCTCCTGGAGTGGATGCCTTGACCCCCTCGTACAAACTCAAATGTGCCTCAAACGTCCAAAACACGGCCTTCGATGGGGAAATGGAGGTCGCGTTTGGAACTCGGACAAAAACATCGGATATTGCCAGTGTTGAATGGGTTGGGGTTTCCCCGGCCTTGTATGAAAACATGGAACTGAATCTATCACCTGACACCCAGTCAGTTGTGGTGTCAGCATTGACTGCAAAAGACACCCAACTGGACGCAAGCCCCATGGAAGGTTTGGCGTTTTCGGTGCAGTTGCTCGCCAACCACCGGGACTTGACAGCACAGGAGGTGTCAGAAAGTCTCAATTATCAGGGAGGCTATTCCATTTTCCATCACGAGGGCTGGTACAAGTATTTGACTCCTCAGGAGGAAACATACGTGGCTGCCCACACTTTGCGTTCTCACCTTTGGGAGTCGACTTCGGCCACAGATGCCTTTGTCACAGCTTCCCTCGAAGGTGAGCGCATCAGCATTCAAGAAGCCCTGCTGTTGTCGAACCAAAATTGGACCCCGTAAACAGCATGTCACCTCGCGCCACTGATTGGAAGGCCTCCGTGCAAGGCTATCACGACTACCTCGTCCTCGAAAGGGGATTGAGCAAGAATTCTGTGATGGCGTACATGCGGGACATCAAACAGTTCATGGAATTTGCGGTGAACGAGGAGCGGGTGAAGGCACCGATGGACATCGAGTTGCCTCACGTGGAACACTTTCTGGGACACCTTTACGATCGTGGTTTGGCACGCAACAGCCAAGCGCGCATGCTCAGCGGAGTACGAAGCTTTTGCAAGTACCTGCGCATCGAAGGCATCATGGACACGGACCCCATTCAGTTGATCGAGGCTCCGCGTCCTGAACGCAAATTGCCCGATGTGCTGACGGTGGAGGAAATTGAGCAAATCATCAATGCTGTGGACATGAGCCGTCGTGAAGGCGTGCGAAACAAAGCGATGCTTGAGGTTCTCTACAGCTGCGGCCTTCGGGTGTCGGAGCTCATTGACTTGCAACTCTCAAAAGTGGATCTCATTGACGGGTTGGTTCGCGTGGTCGGAAAAGGAAACAAGGAGCGCGTTGTCCCCATCGGCCAGCAAGCGTGTGATTCCATTGACGATTACTTGAGTCACTACCGCGCCAATATCATTCCGCTCAAAGGGCACGAAGACACCTTGTTCTTGGGACGTCAAGGGCGAAAGATGACCCGACAGATGGCCTTCACGTTGCTCAAGCGCAGCGTTGTGGCCGCCGGCATTCGGAAAAACGTCAGCCCCCATACCTTCCGCCACAGCTTTGCCACCCATTTGATTGAAAGTGGAGCAGACTTGCGTGCGGTGCAAGAAATGTTGGGGCACGCCCAAATCACCACCACGGAGATTTACACGCATTTGGACGGCCGATTCTTGAAAGACCAAGTCAGCCAGTACCACCCACGCAGCGAATCCGCGGAGAACAACATCGCCGACACTGCTTCCTAAGCGGCCTCAGGCTCCCTCATATTTCTTCCACCTTTGGCTCCACTTGGATAGAGCCTTTTGGAGCATGACTTCAGGATGGTCAATCTCTTCCTCTGCAATGCCATTCAAATGGAGATGCTCGAACACCTTCGACAACACCTGAGAGGCATTCTTGACCTCCACTGGTGCCGCCTTGGTTTGCTTGCTGAGCTTTTGACCTTGTTTGTTCTGCATCACTGGCACGTGGGCGTAACGGGGTGTCACCACATTCAACGCTTGTTGCAGTGCCACATGTGCCCCGGTGGATGACAGCAAATCTGACCCCCGAACCACATCGGTGATTCCTTGCTCTGCATCGTCCACCACCACTGCGAGGTGATACGCCCAATGGCCATCTGCGCGAAGAACAGTCACATCGCCCACGGCTGCGCGTTCTATAGACTGCATGCCTTGAATGCGGTCGTCCCAGACCAAAGCCGGAGCCTTGGGCATCTTGAACCTCCAAGAACGCGGCGCCAAACCTGTCTGAAGGCCATCACGACAAAACCCGGGATACACTTCCAATCCGTCCGCTTCCGCCAACACTTTTCGGGTGCATGCACAACCAAACGCCAGATCTGAACGGATCATCTCATCCAATGCCGCACGATACTTTTCGTGCCGGTCACTCTGGTACACCACAGGGCCGTCCCATGTGAGTCCAAATCCCTCAAGCGTAAGCAATATGTCGTCTGCCGCACCTGCCACTTCTCTCGGAGGATCCAGGTCGTCCATGCGCACAATCCACGTTCCGCCGTGAACCTTGGCGTCCAACCAGCTGGCTACGGCTGCGACCATGGACCCCAGGTGCAGACGGCCAGTAGGTGACGGGGCAAACCGTCCGACGTACGGACGGCGTGGCGTCATCCCCGAACCAGCTTGCGGTACTTGATGCGCTTGGGACCTTCATCTCCCAGGCGCTTCTTGCGGTTTTCCTCGTACTCGCTGTAGGTTCCTTCAAACCAGTACGCCTGGCTGTCCCCTTCAAAAGCGAGGATGTGGGTACAGATGCGGTCGAGGAAGTAGCGGTCGTGGCTGATGACCACGGCACAACCTGCGAATCCCTCGATGCCTTCTTCCAGCGCCCGTAAAGTGTTCACGTCAATGTCGTTGGTTGGCTCGTCCAACAAGAGCACGTTGGCTTCTGTCTTCAGGGTCATGGCGAGGTGAAGTCGGTTGCGCTCCCCTCCGGACAACACGCCGCATTTCTTTTGTTGGTCGGCGCCGTTGAAGTTGAACTTGCTTACGTAAGCCCGGCTGTTGAAGAGCTGGCCTCCAATCTCCACCTGCTCGTTGCCGCCTGAAACGACCTCCCACACGGTTTTGTTGGGGTCAATGTCGGCGTGGCGCTGGTCCACGTAGCCAATCTTGACCGTTTCGCCCTTGTCAATGTTGCCTCCGTCCGGGGTCTCTTCGCCCATGATCATGCGGAACAGGGTGGTCTTTCCGGCGCCGTTGGGTCCGATGATCCCCACGATACCCGCAGGCGGAAGTTGGAATGTGAGGTTCTCCAAGAGGAGCTTGTCCCCAAACGCTTTCGTCACGCCGCTCGCCTCAATGACCTTGTTTCCGAGGCGCGGTCCGTTGGGAATGGGAATGTTGAGTCGGGCGTCCTTTTCCTTGGTGCCCTCCGCAAGCATGCTCTCGTAGTTGTTGATGCGGGCCTTGTTCTTGGCACGTCGGCCCTTGGGGCTTTGGCGAATCCAATCGAGTTCGCGGTCGAGTTCTTTGCGACGCTTGCTCTCGTGTTTCTCTTCCCGGGCCAACCGCTTGCTCTTCTGCTCCAACCACGACGCGTAGTTGCCTTCGTACGGGATGCCCTCACCACGGTCGAGTTCGAGGATCCATCCCGCCACGTTGTCGAGGAAGTAGCGGTCGTGTGTCACGCACAACACTGTGCCTTTGTATTGTTCGAGGTGCTGCTCCAACCAATCGATGGACTCTGCATCGAGGTGGTTGGTCGGCTCGTCCAGCAGGAGCACATCGGGCTGTTGAAGCAACAAGCGACACAACGCCACCCGACGGCGCTCTCCCCCGCTCAACTCAGAGATCTTTTGGTCGTCTGGCGGGCAGCGTAGGGCGTCCATGGCGATGCTCAGCTTGGTGTCAAGCTCCCATGCGTCGAGGGCATCGATTTTGTCTTGGACTGCCGCTTGACGGTCCATCAGCTTCTGCATCTTGTCGGGATCGTTCAGGATTTCTTCGTCCATGAACTTCATGTTGATCTCCTCGTACTCCTTCAACACGTCCACAATTTCCTGAGTGCCTTCCTCCACGATTTCACGCACCGTCTTGGATTCATCCAGCTCAGGCTCCTGCGAGAGGTAGCCTACGGTGTACCCGTCGGCCCACACCACGTCGCCCTGAAAAGCCTCGTCCAGGCCCGCAATGATTTTCATCACCGTGGATTTACCCGCACCGTTGTTGCCGATGATGCCAATTTTGGCCCCGTAGAAGAACGAGAGGTAGATGTCCTTGAGGATGTGCTTGCCGGTGGGGGTCGTCTTGTTGACCTTCACCATGCTGAAGATGACTTTCTTGTCGTCCGACATAAAGGGAGAGATTCAGGGTAAAACAAAAGGCACGAGGCCCGCGCGAAGTTAGGCCTCAGGAGAGCCTTGAACCAAGGTCAGCAAGGTGATTTCAGGAGGCATTCCCACACGTCCGGGAAAGCCCAAGACGCCAAAACCGCGGTTGACGTGAAGGTACTGCTGGCCTTCGAGGTACAACCCACCCCAACGCTTGTACGTCAAGGACGAGGGAGACCATTTGATGCCCAACCATGGAATTTCAATGCCCATCTGCATGCCGTGGGTGTGGCCGCTCAAAGTCAGCTCCACAGGCGCCTTGTCGTCCATGATTTCCAATTCGTAGTGGGTGGGGTCGTGGCTCATCAACACCGTGAAGGCGTCTTCTGCCCCACTTCCCTCCAGCGCTTGGCCCAAATCGCCGCTCTGGCGGAACCCTTTGCCCCAATTCTCTACCCCCAAGAGCACCATGCGCTCGCCGTCCATTTCCCACACCACGTGGTCGTTGTCGAGCATCTTGAAGCCCATGCGCGACTGGATTTCCTTCAGTTGGGCGATGCTCGCGGTGCGCTCCTCCTTGGTGAAGGGGCCGTAGTCCGCATAGTCGTGGTTGCCCATGACACTGAATTTGCCCAAGGGCGCATTGATTTGGGCAAAAGCCTCAACCCAGGGCTCCGCTTCCTCCGCCAACTCGTTCACCAAATCTCCAGTGAACAACACCACATCGGGCTTCAGGGCTTGGACTTTCTCCAGAGCTGCCAGCACAGGTTCAGGCGTTCCGTCGAACGAGCCCAAGTGCGCGTCGCTCAATTGCACCACTTTCAGTCCCTCAAACGCCTTGGGCACCTTGGGGTGCCGCACCTTGATGTCGCGCACCTTGTACGCGTATTTGCCGCGAGTGATGCCGTAGCCCATGCCCAAAAACGCGAACACCCCCAACCCTTGGCCGAGAATATTGAGGAAGGACCCGCGGGCCATCGCGCCTTCGGTCTTTTGGCCTGTCACTTTCAGCCAACCCAACACGCCCAAGGCCCTAAGCTCATCCACCAATTGAATCGCACTCACAAAAAGCTTGGGGATGGTCAGCGTAAACGTTACCGACA
>Ga0115013_10000081_pt1 | contig 59097 bp, 51 predicted proteins | sample SouAtlMetagenome_2_FD_88686 | JGI IMG/M metagenome (GOLD analysis project Ga0115013, IMG submission 88686) | Marine eukaryotic phytoplankton communities from Atlantic Ocean - South Atlantic ANT15 Metagenome | ecosystem: Environmental > Aquatic > Marine > Oceanic | place: South Atlantic Ocean...
ACGCTTCTTTTTTTCCTGTGTCCCATTGCGTTTACGTCAGTCTACGCGGAGATCGAAAACGAAATTAATTTGGGGATCGAAGCCGTCACCGGAATTCGTTCCGGCTATCTCCATCGCGGATATGATCTCGCCGACGCATCGCTGGAATTTCAACTTCAAGCGGAGTTCGCTCTCTCCAATGAATCATCGCTCAACTTCGGAGTCTGGCATCTCGCTGAAAGCGACGGAGATTTTTCAGCAAACTCGGCCTATTTAGAACTGGATCACCAGGTCGCCGAGCAACTCTGGATCGGCGGATCGATCACTTATCGCAAATTGGATCGCAGCGCTCTCGACAGCGGCGGAGATCTGGGAACCTACTTCCGCTATCGCCCTCACGACGATTGGACCATCAGCGGAGAGCTACACTACGACTTTGCTGCCGACGGGTGGTATGCGGACACTGAATTGGAGTGGAGCCAACCACTCTCCAACTCTGCCTTTATTGCAATCATCAACGGAGTTAGCTTTGCATCCGAATACTACGGTGACAGCAGCTTTCACGATGTCTTCAGTAAAATCACTCTGACCTATGCTCTATCCGACGAAATTGCCTTCACGCCATTCGTAGGCTCCTACTTTTCCTTGAGCGATTCAAACCGCGACGATGAATTCTACGCCGGCCTCTGGTTCGAGGTTATTTTTTAGGCCCCTTATTCCGAAGGGCGCGAAGTTCGCTGGAATCCAGAAAGCCATCGGCGTTTTTATCAAGCTTTTGGAATAGCTTCTGTCTCGTCTCCTCAGGCAGCCCGGGAACAAATGGCCCCCTCTGGAATTCCTCTCTTGAAACTTTCTCGTCTCCATTTGTGTCGAGGCCCTTCATCCCTCCTTCGGGCCTAACGCCTTTTTTAACACGACGGTCATGTCCCGATTTGGAATGGTCCTTGCGGCTCAAAAATCCATCCTTGTTACGATCCATTTGATCAAAAATACGACGAACACGCTCCGGCGGCATCTCTTTGAATTTGGGAGAATTTGAAAATTCCTTAATGCCCACCTGACGATCTTTGTTGGCATCCATTTTCTCAAATGGTGGAAATGCGAATCCCCCATGAAGCCCCTTTGGATCATGGGAGCGTCTCAGCTCATTCCTCGAAATCACCCCATCACTATCCTTATCCAAACGGTCAAAAATCTTCCTCCTGACCCCCTCATCGAGAGCTTGCATCCTCTCGCTGGCTGAAAATTCCGCAAATGAGATTTCGCCGTTCTTATCGGCATCCAGTCGCTTTACCACGTCTTGGGGTGACGGTCTCTCTCCACCTCGCTCAGATTTATTCGCCCCTTTTCTGGGCTCTGCCTCACAACCCATGAATCCCGAAGAATTCAGGGTCAGCAATACCAGAATGATGAAAACAGTGGGTGCCATAGGATTAACTTCACTGAATTAACCCCAGAGTGAAAGCGAAGTTGCACAAAAAATCACGCTTTTGGGTAGACTGGACACAGGGAGATTTTAATCTGAAGGGAGATGGAGATCCTTTCCCTTCTCAAAGCCCCCAAGCCAACTCTCTCTTTTGAATTTTTTCCTCCAAAAGACGACGCTGGAGCAGATGATTTGTTGAGGATAATCGATGATCTGGGAAAACTAGATCCAGCCTTCGTGAGTGTGACCTACGGAGCCGGCGGGACAACCCGGGAACGCACCCGCTCCCTGGTTCAGCGCATTATGAGCGAAACCTCTGTCCCAACGGTCCCCCACCTAACCTGCATTGGACACTCCGAAGATGAAATATCCGAGATTCTCGACCACTATTCGAAGGATCAAGTCACTACCATTCTGGCCCTCCGAGGCGATCCACCACGCAATGAAACCAACTACGATCGCCGCAAAGACGACTTCAAGTTTGCCGCCGATCTGGTGAAATTCATCAAGAACCATCACCACCCCATTGAAATTGGCGTCGCCGGATTTCCCGAGGGGCACCCCGCCACTCAAAACCGGCTCAAGGAAATGGAATACTTCAAAGCAAAAGTCGATGAGGGTGCAGACTACATTTGCACCCAGCTCTTTTTCGACAACCACGACTTCCTGGACTACCGGGATCGATGTGCGCTCGAAGGAATTGATCTTCCCATCGTGGCGGGCATCATGCCCATCACGACAATTTCCGGCATGAAGAGAATGGCCGAACTCGCCGAAGGAAGCCGATTTCCCGCAACACTATTGAAAGCTCTCAACACCGCAGGCAATGACGCCAAAGCCATCCGACAGGCTGGAGTCCAATATGCGATTCATCAATGCCAGGAACTTATCGACGAAGGGGTCTCAGGCTTACACCTCTACACCCTTAACAAGAGTAATGCGACCCTCACCATTGCCAACTCGCTGGAGTTTTAAGGACCTCTCAGGTGAGAAGATTACTCCTCCTCGATATATTCCTTTTTCCGTCTTGCTTCCTCGAGAACTTCCTTTGCTACCTCCGCAGAGACCCGTGAAAAGGTATCTTTAATTTTGAAAGGAACCCAGCGCCACCCTTGGGCATCGACCGAGAACAGCTTGACTAAGTTATCGTATTCCGCGAAAGCGATTGCCGCCACTCCTAGGCTTAAATCTCCACGAATCCGATAGACTTGCATCTCGTCTCTCATCCGCATATCATTGATCTGCTGCGGGGTCATGACCTCACGCTGGGCCTCCGAAACCCCGTCTAACCCTGAATTATCGAAATTAAGATAGTTTTCCTCCTCCCTCAAAAGACCCGCCGCAGTCTTCAGACTCATCCGCTCATCCTCTAGATCCTTGGCCGACGAAGTATCAGTAGTATCAGATTTAAAACTCCCCGAGCCAATCCCTTCGGTTAACACGATTTCCAGGGCCTCGGCAGCTTCCTTCTGACTGGGCAAATAGGTTTTAAACTCGCCCTTCAACGCAGCCAGTGAACCCGACTTCAAATCAATCCCATTTACCTCCATCTCTCCTCCCCCCGTCTTGAAGGAAAACGTGCCCTCTTCGAAATCAACCCGCCGGTATATTCGGTCCACATCAAGAACTGAAATCGCCCGCAAGAGATCCCACTTCTCGCGTAAAGTGACCACATCATTCCCTCGCAGCTCCACATCGGCTTCCATTACAATACGATAATCAGTTGAGCCGGAAATTTTCAGATCCCCGGAAATCGAACCCGACATAAACTCCCTCACGTCGATCAACGGAAGCCTCACCAAAGATAGAATTGGCAATGATTGAAATGCTCCTTTTAAATTAAATTTTGGACGTGCCGCCGGCCCCATGATTGAACCAGCCAGTTCCATCTCCCCGCCGTTCTTGGACAAGAGCAACTTCTCCACTCTGATTCCATCCGAATCACACAGCAACTTGGCCTCCTTGATATCGAGATCCTTCAACCAGTTTTGACTGAACCGTCCTCCCTCGAGTGAGATTTCCCACACCCCTTGATGGCGGGAGGCGCGAAACTTCGCCTTTTCTAGTTTACCATAGGTAATCTTGGAATACCCCCATTCACAACTCAACTCATCGATCTCAATGGACTCCAGATTCCCCTCCGACATGCTCGCTATAATCGAAGCAAAGGAATTCTCCATTTCCTCCTGATCCCCTCCCGCTTTAAGTTTAAAAGAGGCTGACTTCATCCTCACCTGCTCAGGTGCCCACTTGGAGGTAATTCCAGTGAGAAAGCTCGAGCCTGCTGCCAAGCGATTGATTTCAGCCTGATAGAAAAAGCTCTCTTCCCCACCTTCAATGACAAGGTCTTGAAAAGTCGAAACGCCCCTGGCTCTCTCAAACTTCTTGGCTTCGATGGAACTGGCCCCCAATACCTCACCCAACGCAGCCGTCACTTCGCCCCGGTAATCATCCCCTCCAAAATAGTGATTGAGGGCAAAAAACGCCACTCCCAGGAACAGCAGCAGCACTACTAGTACTCTCAAAAAAAACACTCCCAGCTGCTTAATCACGGACCCACCACCCATAGTACCGGCATAGCGTAACTGGAAAAAGATCCCTTGTTTTGAAATCCAATCAGCCACGCGTTTTTGATATTCATCAAGGCGTTGCTGATCGACAAAGTTATCCACGTCCAAATATTAAACAATGTATAGGCGATTGACCATCGAAAATAATCCGAGCATTCGATTAGTATTTCACTCGCCGTACCCCGCCACCTCGGGTATCTCTCCTTCGTGGAATCTGCCGACTACAAAGTCAGCCTGGAAATATTCGAGGGCCCCCTTGACCTGCTTCTTTACCTCATCAGGAAAGACGAGGTGGACATTTACGACATATCGCTAGAACGGGTCACAACCCAATATCTCGATTACCTCGAGACCTTCAAACTTCTCAACATCGATTTGGCCTCCGAGTTCATCTCCATGGCGGCCAACTTGATGTATATTAAGAGCAGGACTCTTCTCCCCAAGCGGGAACAGCCTCCCGGGGACGAGTCGGACGAAGACGACCCTCGTTGGGAATTGATCCGCCAGCTTATTGAATACAAAAAATTCAAGGATGCCGCCGGTTTCCTAGCCCGCCGAGAGGTTGAGCAGGAATCTGTCTTCGCCCTCACTCCCGAGAAAAACGCAAAACCCGAGGATCTTGAGCCGACTCCCTTGGCTGAAGTTTCCATTTTCGACCTCATCAGAGCCTTCCAGAATGTCCTGAAACGATTCGAAGAGGCCCGGGATTTTGGCGACATTGTCGATGACCGCTACACCGTCAATGACAAGATCGAATTCCTCCTGACCAGTCTCCAACCAGGCCAAGGAATGACCCTGCAATCTCTCTTCAAGGAGGCCACCTCGAAGGTCGAGGTCATCGTCACCTTCCTTGCCCTCCTCGAACTCATGAAAATGAACCAATTCAAGGCCAAACAGGACAACTTGATGGGTCAAATCGAGATCGTCCGGTCCGCCGCTCCCTAAGCCTCAATTCCCGTGTCCCCCCCTCTCCACATCGCATTCTTTGGAGGAACCTTCGATCCCATTCACCTCGGACACCTCGAAATTGCCCGCAAGGCCCAACTCGCTCTTCAATTGGATCAAGTAATTTTCCTGCCATGTCGGCAGTCCCCTCACAAGGCAGACATACCAGGTGCCTCCGGCCAAGAGCGCCTAGAAATGATCAAGATCGCAATCCAAGATATCCATTGGGCGCATGTCAGTGACTTCGAGCTGAAAAAACCACCTCCGTCCTACACATGGGAAACCTTGCGCGAATTCAAGAACACGTTTCGGGATGACTCCCGTCTTTTCCTGATTCTGGGGCTCGATCAATGGAATTCCCTGGCTCGCTGGAAACACCCCGAACGGCTCGCGGAAGATGTTGAATTTATTGTGATTGGGAGAGAAGGGCACCCTGACTCCCGTCCCGATTACCGGGCTCATTTCATCAAGGGAGATCACCCTGCCTCCTCTTCCCAAATCAGAGAAGACATCTCCAGCGCCATTCCTCCCCGGTGGCTGCCGAAAAAAATTCGAACATATCTTGCTCAAAAAGGTCTCTATTCTAACATTGCCTAGTCAATTTGGCTTCCCTAGGATTCCCACAGAAATCCCTTTCCCTATGAAAAAAATCACCTTCGCCCTTCTGGTTTCAACCCTCTGCCTGTCGGCCCAAAAACCAAAATCTGCCGAAGCAGAGAAACAAAAAATCCCGCAATGGATCGCTGACATCAGAGCCCTCTCAGAAGAAGACCAAAAAAAATACGGGATAAGCACCCAACGCTGCAAACAACTCTTCGATCAAAAAAGAGTCTTCGAATGCCTCGCGGAAATTAGAAAAGCCGAGGAAATCTACGATAAACACCCCGCCATCCTAAATCTCCGGGGCGCCTGCTACGTTGAATTCCGCAACTTCGACAAAGCTTTGGACGCTTTCAAAACTGCCTTGGAATTTCAAAAAGGCGACTTCAACGTCCGCTTCAACATCGCCGAAATCAAGTTTGTCTCCCAGAAATATCAGGAGTCTCTGGTTGATCTCGAATCACTCCTCAAAGATGCCTCCGGAAACTCCAATTACGCCGGCATGATTCCGCTGGTCAAGTTCAAGAGTCTCCTTTGTAAACTGAAACTAAAAGACGTCGATGGAGCAATGGAATACATCGGGGATAGTGATTTCCTTTCCGACTCGCCAATTTACTACTACGGAAATGCCGCGCTCGAATACAATAACGGCAATAGTGCCGAGGCCGAAAAATGGCTGGCCCGGGCACGGCGTGTCTTCGGCAATCCACAGACCCTCGGTCCCTGGCAGGACACCTTGATTGAATTTGGTTACATCAAGAGCTTCTACGGCGGAGACCTGGAACTCGAAAGCGGCCCACCGACCGGAGAATAATCACTCAAAATTCAGTTGGTCCAACCTGCTCCAGGTGAATGCCATACAATTTGGCAATCTCGGGAGCATCCGACTTCCGATAAATCTCGCGATAGTAGACTTCCTTGATCCCGTATGCACACAAGGTCTGCATGCAAGCAGTGCATGGCATAGTGGTTGTCGCAACCAATTTTGCTTCACCGCGCTTGAAGAGGCTGCAAAGATTGACCTCGGCATGTAGCATATATTTCTGCCGACCATCCCGGTCATCCCAGAATCCTTCGGGCGCATCAAATCCCGGCGCCAATCCGTTGTAGGCTGTGGCAATGACGCGGTTATCCCAATCGAGCGCGGCTGCTCCCACCCTTCGAAACGGGTCCTCGGAGCGCAAACTCGCCACCTCTGCCAATGCCATTGCGTATTCCGGAATAGACAACCTTCCCTCACTCATACGCTTCATCATGATGAAAGCCCAACCATATGTCCAGTAAACCGAAACTCGAGTCCTTGAAAAACATTACCCGCCGCAGCTCAATCGGACTCCTTGCCGCCAGCATACCCAGCTGCATTTGGGCTGGAGCGATCGAGCCCGACCAACTCTCGACCACCCATCGCGAAATCACCTTGCCCCGCTGGCCCAGGGCTCTCGACGGATTTAAGATCGGCCAGGTGACTGACCTTCACCACCGACCGGGGGCCGATGACAAACTCCTCGCCAAAGTCATCGCCGCGCTCAAAGAGGAATCTCCGGACCTTATTGCTCTCACCGGAGACTTTATCATTCAAGATCAATCCTCGCTTCCCGAATTGTTCCGTGAACTCAAAGTCCTTTCCGCACCGCACGGAATCATCGCCAGCCCGGGAAATCATGATCGCTGGCACTGCTCCCAATCACTTCTCCGCAAGACCATTGAAAAATCCGGAGTGAGCTATCTCGCGAATGCCGGAACGAACCTTTCAATCAAAGGTGAGGATGTTTTTGTCGCTGGTATCGACTCCATTTGGGGAGGCACCCCGGACCCCTCAAAAACCTGGAGCGGGCATCAAGGACATCAGCCCGTCATCGCGCTCGTCCACGAACCGGATACCTTCGACCATTTACGCCCCTCCCATCGCATCGACCTTCAACTCTCAGGCCATACCCACGGAGGACAATGCCGCGTCCCTCTGATCGGATACGCCCCGGCCAAGGTAAAGTACGGCAAAAACTATATTTATGGACACTACGAGAAAGAGCAATCCCATCTCTGGGTCGGGCGAGGCATCGGCACTGTAGGCCTCCGCGTTCGCTTTGCCTGCTCGCCGGAAATCGCCATCCTTACTTTGCGCTCTGCTTGAGAAGCAAAGCTTTTAACTTTTCAGGCGTGTTGACCGGCAGCTGACAGGTTTCCCCTTCACAATAATACGCTGTCGCCTTGTCCCCTCTCGGCTTCAAGGTCTTGGTAAAGTCACTGACCGGTCCATTCGAGCTCAGCAAAATCATATTAGGATCAGGATGCTTCGCCGCCAAATCCAACATCTCCTGCAGTCCTTCCTCACCCACAATCACAAGACGGGCAGGCTTCTTAAGATACATCCTCATTCCTCGAATCATCTCCCCCATTCCACCCGGAGCCTCCCGAATCAGAGGGACATAAGCCCGAAGGGTCTTTTCAGCCACTTCCGAGAAATCCTTTCTTCCAGTAATTTCGGCTAGAATCAAAAATTCCCTCACCGCCACCGAACTCTCCGTGGGAATGGCCGAATCGTGCTGACCTTTCAGCCTGAGCACCAAATCATCACGCTTCTCCCCCTGAAAGAATCCCCCATTCTCCTCATCGTAAAAATGCTTTTTCGATTCCTCCGCCAGCTTCACCGCAAATGCCAGCATCCCGGCATCAAGGCTTGCCTCATACAATTGACGGGTTCCTCGCAGAAAAAAGAGATAACTCTCCGCTTGCAAGGTCTCATCCTTTTCGCCGTCCCTCCAGCGGTGGGAAAGACGCTCCTCCTTGGCATCCCACAGCTTTGCCTTCACAAAGCGATGCGCTCTTTCCGCGGCCTGCAGATACTTCTTCTCGCCGAGCACCCTTCCGGCTCTAGCCATCGATCCAATCATTAATCCATTCCACGACGCCAATATCTTGTCGTCCGTCGGCGGCGGCACGCGCTTCGCCCTCACTTTTGCCAGCTTCTCCAGAATCCTCTCCACTGCGACATTCTCCTCTTCACTCAGGGATGCTCGTACTTCCTTATAGTGGAGGACATTCTGATTCGGCAAAGCTTCGGGATCACTATGATCCACAAAATTTCCCTTATCGGTCACACCAAGAACATCTCGCGCCAACTTCACCTCGTCCCCCGACAAAACCTTCTTCAATTCCTCCAGCGTCCAACAAAAATATTTACCTTCCTTCCCTTCGCTCTGGGCGTCCTCCGCACAATAGAAGCCACCCTCCGGATGTGTCAGATCTCGTAAAACATAGTCGGCAATACCACGTGCCACTTGTTGAAAATCCTTCTCGCCACTCACCAACCAAGCATCCAGATACAAGTCTAGGAGCTGGGCTTGATCATAGAGCATTTTCTCAAAATGAGGCACCAGCCATTCCCGGTCGACGGCATACCGGTGAAATCCTCCGCCCACCTGATCATGAATCCCGCCGTTCATCATCTTCCGGCAGGTCATGATGGCAGCTTGCCGGGTTTCTTTATCAACTGATTGCAACATCAGCCTAAAGGTATTCACCTGAGGAAATTTCATCTCTTTTCCCAGACCACCCCAAACCGGATCAATTTGATCCAAGGCCTGCGCGACAGATTCCTCAACCAAAACTTGATTCAAATCTTCCTTACTTGCGGAAAGTTTAAGGGCCCCGGTGAAATATTCTTCCATCTGCCCATGCCCTAACTTGGCTTGATTTAAAATCTCCTCGGGCTTAGTTTTCCAAACCTTCTGGACTTTCGAAAGCACTGTTTTGAATCCCATCCTACCCTGTTGATCCTTGGGCGGGAAATACGTCCCTCCGAAAAACGGCTTCAGGTCGGGAGTAAGAAACATATTCAGAGGCCAGCCACCATTTTGCCGGGTCAGAGCCTGCAAAGCGGTCATATAGACCTGGTCCACATCCGGCCGCTCCTCCCGATCCAATTTGATCGACACGTAATTTTCATTGAGAAATTTCGCGATCTCATCGTTTTCGAACGATTCCCGCTCCATCACATGGCACCAATGGCAGGTCGAATAGCCCACACTCAGAAGAATCAGCTTATTTTCCTTCTTTGCCCTCGCAAAAGCTTCCTCGCCCCAGGGATACCAATCCACCGGATTATGGGCATGGAGCAGCAAATAAGGTGATTTTTCCTTGGCCAGGCGATTCGCCTTCTTTTCCTCTCCGAAGCATGGAGCAATTGAAGAAAAAGCAACGACCGTCATCAAGACCACCTTACGAATCATGCCGAAAACCTACACCGGAGCACAAAAAACGGAATTTTAATTCTTCCCGGGTTGCCGAAAGGCAAATTTGCCCTGAAATTTCCGCCATCAGACTTGCCCCAGAGCCACCTTCTCCCTTAACTCTCCGCTCTCGGAGCAAGATCACCTATTCCGCTTCACAGATACTCCTGCCATGATTGAAAATATCCGCAAATACACCGGCCTCATGATTGTTGTGCTGGTCCTTCTCTTTATTGGACTCGTCTTCCTTGGCGACACTGCCCGCAATAGTTTTGCCGGCAAACCGGTCATGGAAGTCAATGGCGTCGCCGTCTCACGCAAGGAATTCGACCGTATGTCCGGCAACGCCTTACAAATTCCATCCGGATTGGTCCAAGCAGGTCCCCTTTCCCAATCCAGCAAGGTGATCGCCAGCCACTATCTTGGCGACAGCGTACTCACCAACCCAATGACCTCGGTCGCCTCGATTCTCACCGAAATGACCCAATATCTCGATGGCAGTGACCCGGGGCGATTCTTGGCCAATCGGATCGCAGTTCGCGAAGCAGGACTCGATTATGGAGCCACCCCGGGGCCCGACGAGGTCGAATCCTTCATCGAAAAAGTCCTCTTCGCTGATCAGGACGGAAATTTTGACCAGGTCGCCTTCTCTGAATTCATGGAGAAAAAGATTGGTCGCCTCGGCATTGGTAGTCGCGGATTCAACGAATACGTTCGTGATCTCCTGACCGCACAGAACATTGCCAAGATCCTTGGTGCGGGTATCGCAGTTGATTCCTCGACCGCGGCCGCCCAATACAGTCTCGACAAGCAAAACATCACCGCCCAGCAAGTCACGCTCGACATGCTCGACTTCGAGAAAGACCTCAAGCCTACCGAGGAGGAGATCAAAGCCTTCTACGAGGAAAACAAAGAGAACTACTTCTCCGACGAACTCCGCAAGACGACTTATATCTTCGCCGAGCCAGATTGGCAGGCCGCATACGACAAGCAGGAAGAAGAAAAAGCTAAAGCGGCCGAAGAAGAGAAAAAGGCGGCCGATGAGGCCAAGAAAAAAGCCGAAGAAGCGAAAGCCAAAGCCGACGCTGAAAAGAAAGCAGGCGAAGAAACCACCCCGCCGAAAGTTAATGGCGAAGCCCCCTCAACTCCGGAAAAGCCGGGAGAGACTCCGCCCTCTCCGGAAAAGACTACCGAGACCGGAGAAACTACAGAAACCGCTGAATCTCCTGAGAAACCAGCTGAAGTTCCCGCCGAAACCACCCAAGAAGGGGCAGAAGGCGATCCAGGAGCCCAGGGCGAACCAGCCCCGGAAACTCCGGCGAAGGAAGAAACCCCTGCTCCAAAAAGCGAAGAGACAACGACCCCTCCCGCCGAGGAAGCTGCGGAACCCGAAACAGCCAAAGATGAAGCCAAGGAAACCACTGAAAAACCTGCTGAATCCGCTGGAAAGCCTGCTGAAGAAACCAAAGCGACTCCCGGAGAAACCAAAGAAGACCCCTCCAGGCCGAAAGTAGAGACCAAGCCGACACCGGTCCCGGAAAAAAGTCCCCGGGACAAACTCTCGTTTCAGAACAAGGAAAAGGCCGTTGACTCTCTCAGCAATGATATCTCGGACTTCTTCGATGACCTTATCAACGACGGCGGCAACGACTTCGAGAAGCATGCCGCCGATGCCGGATATGAGGTTAAAATCAGCGAGTTCTTCTCCCAAAGCAAACCCGCCGAAGGGCTGGATCAACGCATCACCAGCAAAAATTCCGACTCCGGAATCAGCACCCTTGCCGATGCCGTCTTCCGCGCCCCCGTCGATGGTGAACCGGATGAAAGACTGACCTACCCTTATCGCACCAGCGATGGTTGGTTCGTTGGCCGCCTTGACGAAGCGGTCGCTCCAGTTCAGCTCAGCTATGAGGAAGCCAAGGTCCGCGCAACGGTCGACCTCAAGAAGAAAACCGCCCGGGATAAAATGATCGCCCGCGCTAAAGAACTTCACGAAAAGCTCAGCGCCAGTGTCAAAGAGGGCAAAACCTTCGCAGAATCCGCCAAAGCCATCGATGAGAAAATTGTTGTCAGCAAGCAACCCAATCTTGCCAAGCCCGACCTCAGCGGAATCCCCATCCAGTATCGGGCCCAGTTTGGCGGACAGGCTCCCCCGGCGTTCGAGGCAGCCCAGTATGTCAATCCCGGAGAGATCGCCGAGGTCAAGTTCACTCCAAGTGAAGACAACCCGGAGAAAGCGCTCATCGTTTTCGTCGAAAAACGCGAAGTCACCGTCAGTGATGCCTACAGTTCGGAACTCAATCGCTCAATCGATGACCTGTCCAGAGTTGCTCGCTATCTCGCCTTCCAAAACTGGCTCTACGAACAATACGATAAGAACCAAGTGATCGTTGTAGGAGACAAACAGCAATAGCAACTTTCCAAACCATGGCCGACACCACTGCCCGCGACGAAGCCATCGAGCAGGGTCACACGCACCTCGCCATGGGTGAACTGGATCACGCGGAAGCCTGTTATCGGAAGTCCACCGAACTCGACGATAACTTCTTCGACGGCTGGCAGGCTCTCGCCATGACTCTCCTCAAACTTGAAAAAGTCAAGGAAGCCATCGGCTGCGGAATTAAAGCCACTATGCTTGAACCCAACGACCTCCTCGCCTGGACCGGCCTCTCCCAAATGTATGTTCGCGACGGCCAAATCGCCGAAGCCGAACACGCCAAAGGAAACGCCCGCATCCTCTCGATGGGAGGCAAAGTTACCAATCTCTAATTCATTCTTTCCAATGTTCTTTGTTACCACCGCGATCGACTACCCAAATGGTAAGCCCCACATTGGCCACGCTTACGAAAAAATTCTCGCGGATGTTCTCACCCGTTATCGCCGCTTTCGAGGCGAGGAAGCCTATTTCCTGACCGGAGTTGATCAGCACGGGCAGAAAATGGTCAAGACAGCAGAGGCCGAAGGCGTCAATGTCGCGACATTAACGAAACGCAATACGAAGGGCTTTATCAAGCTCTGGGACAAGCTGAACGTCCGCTACGACGGCTGGGCCGAAACAACCGACGATCGCCACAAGGCCTGCGTCCAGACCATCCTCACCGAACTCGAGGCCAAAGGATCCCTCTACAAGAAATCCTACGCCGGATTCTACTCCGTCCGTCAGGAACAATACCTCACCGACCGCGATCGGAATGAAGAAGGCGAATTCGGTCCCGAATGGGGCGAGGTCGAAGAACGAGAAGAGGAAAACTGGTATTTTAAACTCTCCGATCACGCCGGTTGGCTCAAGTCCACCGTCGAAAACGATGACCTCAAGATCATCCCGACTTTCCGTAAAAGCGAAGTCCTCAATGCTATCGAACGAGCCGGCGAAACCGACCTTTGCATTTCCCGCCCCAAAGACCGTATGTCTTGGGGGATTCCCCTTCCCTTTGACCCCGAATTCGTGACCTACGTTTGGTTCGATGCCCTGATCAACTACATCTCCCTCGCGGGATACAAGAAGCCCGACGGAAGTGAGCTACCTGATTTCGAGGAACTCTGGCCCGCCGACCTTCAAATCATTGGCAAAGATATTCTTGTTCCGGCTCATGCGATTTACTGGCCCTGTATGCTTCACGCGATGGGCTTTGAGGCTAAAGAGATGCCCACCCTTCTCGTTCACGGATTTTGGAACATTCGCGGGGACAAAATGTCCAAGTCCCTCGGCAACATTGTCGATCCCGACGAACTCTCAGACAAGTTCGGCACAGATGCCCTGCGCTACTACCTCTGCCGTGACATCAACTCGGGTAAAGACAGCGACTTCGACATCGAGCGCCTTGTCATGCTCTTCAATACTGAACTTGCCAACGATCTTGGTAACCTCCTCAACCGGTCGATCAACATGACCAAGGGATTCTGCAACTCCACCATCAGCGCGACCAACACTGATGAAAAAGGAGACTTTGCCCTCCGGGAATCGCTCGCCTCCTGCACTGCAGCCTATAAAACGGCAATGGACAATTGCGAAGTTAGCGTAGCCCTCCAAGCCATCAATGAGCACGTCACTCACTGCAACGGCTACCTCGAGCGGAACAAGCCGTGGGAAATAAAAAAGGACGAATCAAAAATGGAACGCGTCGGCGAGATCCTCTCCCACACCGCTGAATCCTGCGCCCATCTCGCCCTCCTGCTGCGCCCCATCCTCCCGAAAGCAGCAGACAAGATTTTCGCTCAACTAAAAAAGGAGGGACTCAAAGACCTCACCATCGACCAACTCTCCTGGGGCCTCCTCACCGCCGGCCACCAAACCGGTAAGCCCAAGCCGGTCTTCCCCCGCATTCAGACGGAAGAGGAAGAAGCTTAATTCATCTCTACAAAAAGCCCCGGTTGCGAATCGCAATCCGGAGCTTTGAAGTTTCTCGCTTACCCTATTTCTTGGGGGTCTTTTTGGCCGCTTTCTTAGTGGCCTTCTTGGCTGCTTTTTTGGCGACCTTGGTCACGGTAGTGACCTTCTTAACGGCTGCCTTTTTCGCTGCCGGGGGCTTCGGTGGCGGAGGCGTCATGTCCTCATCATCTCCACCTCCGTGGCTGAGAATAAACTGAAGATCCTCCATTCCGAGATTGGAGGCAAAGCCTTCGTCTCCGAGAATATTGGTCACGAGCGCCGTCTTCTGGTGTTGCAGGATCCTAATTTTCTCCTCCACGGAATCGCGGGTCAAGAGACGATAGGCGATCACCTTGTTCTTCTGTCCAATCCGGTGCGTCCGGTCAATGGCCTGATTCTCCACGGCGGGGTTCCACCATGGATCGTAAAGGATCACGTAGGACGCCGAGGTAAGGTTGAGACCAGCACCACCCGCTTTGAGCGAGAGAAGGAAGACCGATGGATCCTTGGTCGTTTGAAATTTCTCAATCTCCCCTTTCCGGTCCTTGGTCTGACCGGTGAGATAGTTGAAAGGACGACTCTCAACTTCAAGACGCGTCTTTATGATGTCGAGCATGGAGACAAATTGCGAGAAAACGAGCACCTTGTGGTTTTCTTCGCGAAGCTGGTCGAGCAAATAGAACAAGGCATTCATCTTGGCGCTCTCCTCCTTGAGCCACTTTGGATCGATGAGACCGGGGTGACAACAGATCTGACGCAAACGCATCAGCCCTTGAAGAATCGCGAAGCTGTTCTTCTTAACCGCTTCGTCTGAATCGAGTCCAAGAAGAGCCTTCTGGATACGCTTAAGTTCGGCTTTGTAGAGTTCTTCCTGAATTCCGTCCATTCCAGCGAAAACCTCCTCCTCCGTTCTTGGCGGAAGGTCTTTTGCGACTTGACCCTTAGTCCGGCGAAGAAGGAAAGGACGCAAACGAGCAGCGAGACGATTCTGACTACTCGGGTCCTTCCGCTTGTCAAAGCGGCGCTTGAAGTAAGCGCGCGTTCCGAGAACACCGGGCATCGCAAAGGCCATCAGCGACCACATGTCCATGAGACGGTTCTCAATCGGGGTGCCAGTGAGGACGAGGCGATTTTCCGCATCCAGTTCGCGGGCACACTTCGCAGCCTTCGAATCCGGGTTCTTGATTTGCTGTCCTTCATCGAGAATTACGGTTAGCCAGCGGATCTTGTTTAACTCCTCGCCGCAAACGCGGAGTTGAGCGTAGTTCAAGACGAGAATGTCGAGTTCTTCGCGGACCTCCCTGAGATCGAGATCATCGCGAGTACGAAGGACTTTCACCTTCAATTCCGGAGCAAATTTTCCAGCTTCGGTCGCCCAAACATCGAGCACAGATTTCGGGCAAACCACGAGAGCCGGTCCAAGTTGCTTCATCTTCGTGTCAGACTCCGCATTTTTGCGTAACCAGAGAATGTAAGTAATACTCTGGATGGTTTTACCAAGACCCATATCATCCGCAAGAATTCCACCGAATCCATTGGTCGAAAGGTAAGCCAAGAACTGAAATCCTTCGACCTGATACGGACGCAACTGCGCGTTTAATTTATCAGGAACATCAGGCTTGATATCAATCTGAATGTCGCGCGCGCGATCCTTAATTCGCTTCCAGGCTTTCGGGTCGAAGACTTCGGCAGCCTTGGGATCGGCCAATTGCATGGCGTGCATGCGGTGGGTTTCTCCAGAGAGATCAAACGGATCAAGACCCAGTCTGGTGACCGCATCCCGCTGATCCGGATCAAGTTTAATTTCCAAACGCATCCAAGAGCCGTCATCCATACGCACATAGCCACCACGAGCGGCAACCAACTGGCGAATTTGCGCTTTGGACAAATTTACACCATCAACGTCGATAACAACACGAAGATCGAACCAATCGATTTCCTGATTCACGACCTCAAAGCGAATTGCGGCGGTCACAGGATCGGCCAAAATTGTCTTGAGCTTCTGCTCGATGTCCAACTCGAGGTAATCGGGCATGGATTCAATCCATTCGGCGAATTTCTCAGGAAACTGCTTGGTGATCCGCCCTTTAAAGGCCTCCAGCTTCTCGTCATAGGTCAGGCCCATTTCTAGGAGAAGACTCGGAACGGGATACAGTTTCTCCCGGGCGAAACGCAGGAGAGCTTTCCCTTTTACCGGCTTTTGATCGATAAGATCCCACCCAGCTTTAATCAATTTCTCTTCGCGGCGTCCTTTGGCTTCAAATGCCTTGACATCAACGACAAGGTGCTCGGTCTCCGCAGCGGTCAACCCCTGCTCAACCCACAATTTGAAGTGAGGGAAGAGATCCAAATCCGTCACCCGACGCTTCATCGAAGGAGGTAGACTTGATCCAATCTTGCGCAGGAATTCCACCCCTTCCAAGCTGTCGATCACCGACTTTGGAATGGAGTAGCGCGGCATGATCTCGGTATCCTCCAACCATCGGGGAGGGCCGGGAAAGACGGTTTCGTCTGACTGGTAAAGTTCGGTCCGACCGGGAAGCAAACGAACGGAGTGGGACACGAAATCCCCTGACATCGTTACCAATTGAAGAGCGAAAGAATTTGGATCCATGGCGTCATCGTCACAAATCCAACTCAGCTTTTTGTCAACTACCTTAAACGGACGTTCATCGAGGTTCACGAGGTATCCAGCCAACTCCTCCTGATGGAACAGCAGGTTCATGAAGCGACAGGATTCCTCTTGCTCAAGATCGAGGTAGGTCTCTCCACTCTTCTCGGAAAAGCGCAGGAAGTGTTCCCACAAAATCCGGCTGGCGGCATCCATCCTTAGGGCAGAGGCATCAAAGAGTTTTAGAATGCGTTCAATCTCCCCTTTTTCGCGGAGCGAGGTCCATTCTTCCTCTCCCTCTTCCCGAGCTTCAACCCGGGCTTCGTTAATCGTCGAGAGAAGCCGAAATTCAATCTTATGGGGAATCTCCTGCGGAGGACGGTCATTGACACTTTCGATTCGGTCATACCAAGCCGCCACCTCGCGCTCCTGCTCCCAATCGTGCATCCGGCGCTGAACCCCTTCGAGATCGGTAATACACTCCATGAAGTCAGCGTAAGGCAGCTTCTTCTTATAAAAGGCATAGGCAAGGTAGTTCCAGAACTCCAAAATATCCCCCGGAGGCACAGGCCAGAGTTCAAGCGGCTCGTAACTTGCGATCTCCCAGCGGGGATTCAAGCGCACCATATCGTGATCGTGAATTTCGCCCTCGATGACATATCGGCGATAGCGCTTCTCCACTTTGGAAACAAACTCGGCCTCTTTGTCATCCAATTCCCGATCAAGCTTCTCCTCGATCAAATCGACGATTGGAGTGTCATCAAATTCATTCGGAGATTCGGGAAGGTCCTCCCCCCGGTGCAGACGTTCCAGCATGGCCGCAAACATGACCGCTCCAGCTGTCTCATCGTCCTCGGTGGAACAACTACCAAACCAACGGTTTCCCTGCAGCCGCAGGGTCGTGCGATGCACACCGGACTTATCCTCGACGCGCCCCTGAATAAAGAGGTGATTTCCAAAAATCTGGGTCACAGCCCCTTCCTCTTGGATATGCTCACCGCGCTTTCGCACAGCTTCGGGGAAACTATTAAGGAAATTGAGGGTTGCCCGGTCCGGGTTCAACGCTGACATATTACTGGCCATTTTCTCTCGATGGGGATGCAAATAGACCGCAGCTTGTCTCAAAAAAGGACAAAACCACGGCGAGGCGGCCATTCTAAACCACACTTTGAGTTTCACGCAACTAAAAGCTTACTGTTTTAAAGAGGAGACAGTTCAGATATCTGAAAGATTCCCGAGCCTCGGCTTGTTTCTAACAGCCAAACTCTTCTAATCACTCATGAAAGTCACCTCACGCGGGCTCCTTTTTATCGGTCTCTGGCTTCTACCGCTGGGAATCGGGATTATGATTGGGAGACAAAAATCCCCTTCCTCACGTGAAAACTCCGTCTTCGAGGGCGCTCCGGCCACTTCTGGGACAAGCTCAGGTAATCTCAGTGGTTCACCATCACTGTCCAATCAAAGCTCCGGCCTCTCCCGCAAACGCTCTGTTTCCTCCCCTGACCAACATGACCGAATCGAAGCCGCACGCTTCCAGATGGCGGAAATCCTCAATACCAGCAATCGTATCGAGCGCACCCGGCAACTCATTCAATTCATCGATCAACTCGACCCCTCTGAATATGATGGTGTCGTTTCGGGATTCCGAGAATCAGGGTGGGTTGACTACAATCGCAGCGAGTATGTCATGCTCATCTCAGCTTGGATGAGTCAGGATCCCCACTCCGCGATCGACTATTTCGAACAAAGCGAACCCGATGGCTGGAGTCGTAAAACCGCTATCGCCGCCTGGGCCGCCGAGGATCCGGAAGCGGCCGCAGGTGCCATTGACGGACTGCAGGATGAGGGTGACGTCAACGATTGGATCGTTGGGTTGGCCCAGGGCATGGCCCGAAATGATCCCGCCGGAGCTTTGAAGACCTTACAGAGACTTCCCGCCGATGAAACCCGCAAACAAGCTATCCGCACCATCCTCCCGGAAGTCGTATCCCGAGGGACCGATTTCGCCGGCGAATGGGTTAAGATGATCGAAGAACCCAAACTCCAGCGGGAGGCTGCCACCGGGCTGGCCCGCCCGCTTGCAGACCGCGACCCGGTCGCAGCTGCCGAGTGGATCCGGGATATAAATACCGTCGGCGCCCGACGGGACGCCTCGGAGGTCGTTGCCGATGTCTACGCGGCCAATGATATGGAGGGGGCCAAACTATGGACCGAAAGTCTGCCGCTGGACACCATGACGGAAGCAGCTGAGGGAGTCGCCAAGCATCTCGCCCGCCAAGACCCGGCCGAAGCCGCGCAATGGCTGCAGAATTTGGGAGATGATCCCGACCTCGATGGCGCGCGCATTCTATTCCTCCGCGAAGCAGGCAGCCAGGATCCGCAAATCGCACTGGATAGTGTCCCCACCCTCTCAAAAAGCTCCGACCAGGAACGTTACTACCGTGACATTTTGAAGACTTGGTCCAAGACCGACAAACAAGCGGCTATCGCCTGGGCCATCGACAACTCAGCAACCCTACCGCCAAAGGTCATCAAATCAATCGTGCCGAAGGATCAACATCCTGAATGATCAACTGAGGTGGTATTCCTCGAGCAGATCGAGATACTCCTCCCACTCGGGAGAATCCTCTTTTGAGATCTCTTTAAGTTCAGCCAATCGGGATTCGATCGATTGATCTCCCGACTTTTCCTCGATGAGCAAAGTGACAAGAGACTGCAGAGCCAAAATTCGCGTCGTTTCGTCAGACTCACCATCCAACACCTCCTCGTAAAGATTGATTGCTTCTCTGGGATCGGGTGAAAAATCCGCCCTGGTGGAAATCAAGGCCGACAGCCGGCCATACTTCTCTTCCAACCCATCCAACAAGTGAAACAACTCTTTGGTGAAATTGTCATCCAGAGCTACGTCATGAGAAAAAGACGCATTGACAACCTTCATGGCCGCCTCTTGCAAAGGCTTCCAGTCTTCCGGGGAAATCCCTTCCGGTATCATGTTCCTGAAACTCAGGAATAAATCAGCAACCGCATCCGCCGCCGCCACCCTCGCCGCCGCAGCAACCGCCGCCTTGGGTTTGGGCAATATCTTCTGACGTCGGCACGCGTCCCAGCTCAAGCGTCATCCCAACCAGGCGACCGACAGTCGCCTTAAGGCTCTCGAGATCCTTTTGAGCTCCAAGAAATTCCGAGGCAATCGGATTGGCCAGCAAAGATTCACGAGCCGACTCAAACTGGGCGATCTCCGATTCGGCAAGCTCCAGTCCGGCCTGCTGCTTTTGATTAAGGGTCTGACCGCTTTCGTGCACCGACTGATAGGCCAACCGGGCCTCATCGTTGTTCAGAAAAGTCTCAACCTTCGCCAATAATCGCTGAAAATCCGCATCTTCGGTAATCGTGGAGCAAAGCTCGCGCGCTTTTGACATAACGGCGGAATCATCTTCAAGAATCTTCATAAGGGAGCCATAGTCACGACTTTCCGATCCAGCAACCGTTAGATTGAAAAAATCCCGTCTGTGTTTGGGTAAATCTGTGATAAAATAAAGTGAGATGGACAACAAAGCTACTTTTATCGCCGCCGGATGGGCTCTCAGCTGCGGAGCTGCCTTCTTCATCGGACGGACCAACTCCGACGCTCCATCCAACTCGACAGAGGCGAAAAACAGCACCCAAATCTCATCCTCAGTCTCAAGTCGGACTATTTCCCGAAACACCATCAGCTCTTCCAAATCTTCAAATAGAAGTGGGCGCACACTCACGGGCAGGGAAACTTTGGACGAACTCCAATTGTCCGTTGACGATCTACTCGCCATCAGCGACCCGATTTCCAGAGCACAGGGATTTCTCGAATTGGTCGAAAACCTGAGCCCAGACCAGTTTCTCTCGGTTGTGGACTACTACCGCAGTTTTGGTGTCGATGACCAACAATTCGGAGAATACGGCATTCTCCTCACCGCCTGGGCCAAGGTCGACCCACTGCAAGCCCTTACCTACGCAAGCGAGAAAACAAGAGGCCCTTTCGCCCGCCAAACGATTCTCGCATCATGGGCCAAAAATGATCCTGAATCCGCAATTTCTTGGGCCAAGGGAAACTTCGAAGATGGAAAAGACACCCGGGATTCGGCCAATCCATGGCTCGTAGGAGTGATCAAAGGGATTGCTTCGCAGGACATACCGCGCGCCACCCAACTCCTCGAAGAGCTGCCCTACTCTCGTGGACGCTCCGAGGCCCTAGACTCTGTTTTCGACTCCCTCAACCGCGAAGGAACCGAGGCCACCAAGGAATGGATTTCCCGCCTCTCGGACGAGCAACTTCAGGCCGGAGCCGCCTCCCGCCTTGCCGACAAAATGGCCGAGAGCAATCCGAAAGAAGCGATCGAATGGGCTGCCAGCGTAAGCGAGGAAGCTCTCAAAAATTCTGCTGACGACATTGTCGAAAAGTGGGCTGCGAGCGATTTGAATGAGGCACAGGCTTGGGTGGACAGCCAACCCACTGAAATCGCCTCTTCGGCAGCTCCCGAACTCATCGACGCCATTATTGATCAAAGCGGAGTCGTCGCGGCCTCCGCCTGGCTTTCGCAACACGAGGGAGACCCGGCATTCGACCGCACGGTGCAAACCCTCGTCTGGAATTCCATGCGCGAAACCCCCGAACTTGGATTTGATTGGATCATGAAAATGACGAACGAGCGCGAGCGGGCCCGCACCGCCCACCGCACCATCGGAGATTGGGCCAGACGGGACATGAAGGGCGCCTATGACTACGTGCAAAACAATCCTGTCCCCGAAGGCATTCAGAGGCGCCTCGAATCCCAACTCAAAGAGTCCCAAAAACCAAAGTAAGCAAAGACCATGAAAACCCTATACACCATCATTTCATTCTTCGCATTGAGTATCGCAGCCTGTAAATCCGAAGCAGACAAAGACATCGTGCCCAAAGACCACATTACCATCACCCTGGGCGGAGGCTGCTATTGGTGCGTCGAAGCCGTCTTCCAGCAACTCGACGGCGTGGCTTCTGTGACCTCCGGATTCATGGGGGGCCACATTCCCAACCCGACCTACGAACAAGTTTGCGAAGGAACGACCGGTCACATCGAGGTTATCAATGTGGTTTACAATCCCAAGACCATCTCCACCAAAACCATCCTAAAATGGTTCTGGAAAGCTCATGACCCCACCAACCCGCTTGGTCAGGGTGCCGACATCGGCGAGCGCTACACCAGCAACATTTTCTACCACACCGACGAACAAAAAGCGGATGCCGAGTGGTCCAAAAAGACCGCTCAGGAGGCCTTTGCAAAGCCGATCGTTACCAAGATCCGTAAAGTCGGAGTCTTCTATAAGGCGCAAGAAGATCATCAAAACTACTATGCTCGAATGAAAAACAAAAACCCCTACTGCCGGGCGGTCATCACTCCCAAGCTCGAAAAGCTTAACTTGGAAAAGTAGGAGTCAGACTTCGGGTTCACAAACAAGGGGAGTGGCCTCGCACGCCTCCCGCCAGTTAGGAAAATTCCATCGATTGGGGAAACCGGCACACTGCACCGGTTTGACTTCCTGAAGACAGCAATTTCTTCCATCGAGCATGATACACTCGGTAGTCCCCGACTTATCGATGAGAGATAGGCCCAAGCGATTCTCGCGCAACCGGGTATAGTCCTTCACGAATTCATAGAGAGGAATTCCAAGATAATCGGCAATCACTTCAACCTCTCCCTCTTCCAAAACGACATCGCCCTCCCACTTACAACAGTTAGTGCAACGCTGGCATTGATACCAAAGTCCATCCTCTGCTTTAGCCATAAGCTCCGGAGGTTATTTTGCGATGGTAGAAATCCACCTTACGCAAAAAACCTCTCCACTTGTATCCCGGGCGACCATTGTCCAAAAGGAAATGCGGGCAATTCTTGTTGGGAGGATTCTTCCCTTTGCGGGGCCACGTATAATGCGGCACCACTTTGGAAAGAGGGATCTTGTGTTTATACATTAGCCAAGCCGCCAGCTTCGCGGTTCGCTCGGTGGTTGCCGATCTGCTATTGCCGGGATGCTCACACATTTCGATGCCAATGCTATATCGGTTTCCCGGACCATTAAAATCAGCGTGATTTCCCTGCTCGGTCGTCGGAAGATGCTGCACCGCGATATCCTCATCAACCGTGTAATGCCACGAGAGACGCCCCAGCGCACCGCGTTTGAGCGCCAGAGAATGGCGACGGGCATCGGCCCCTTTGCTCCAATTTTGGGTCGAATGAATGGTGATATAACGAGGGTTCATCGACTTACGAGACCGACCTCTCGCCCTGTAAGAAAGGTAATCATACTTGATCCCAACCTGCCTCATGAGACTGGATGCACTGATCCTACTGCTTCCCACGGAGGGAGTGGATCTCGAAACAGACGCTGTCTTCTGCGACCTGTCATGAATACCGGTATACTTGTTTCCCGAACCATAGCCAAAGGGACGGTAGACATCACTCGCCGAGACAATGGGCGGATCCGGAGAGCACGCTACAAAAATACCAACTCCCAAACTGGCAAGAGCCGACCATAGCGCCTTAGTTTGCATGAATTAATGGTTTATCACAGTATCCAGCCGATAGAAAGCATGGGATCACTTTTCTGAAATTTTCCCAGTTTTTGCAAAAACCCTCCGCCTCAGACTGAGAGAAGAAAGTAATTTTAGACAGATTCCTCCGGAGTCAATTGACTCCAAAATAGGTCTCCAGTCCTGGAAGTTCTTTTTCAAGAGCGGCCGCACCTTCGGGCGTGGCTTTGGAGTCCCACAAGTAAAGCTTCTGCAGCTTGGGCAAGGCCTTGAGTTTCAGCAAACCTACATCAGTCACCTTACTGCCATACAGATTGAGCCATTCGAGTTCTTTCAGCTGTGCAACCGCATCAAGCCCCCCATCACCAATCTCGGTCTGGCTGAGATCTAGCTTGGTGAGATTCTTCATCTTGGGCAACTCGGAGATTAAAACGCTCTCGGAGATTAAGGTTGAGCCAACTTTCACGGTGGCGAGGGAGTCCGCGATCGGAGCCAGCTTTTTGAACCCTTCGTCATTGAGCGATTTCCGAAGACTTACTGCGGTAAACTCGAGTTCAGTGGAATCTTGGGAAACATACATCAAGGAAGTCTTGAACAACTCGTCCCGCTTGAGGGCATTCAAAGCCCCATCAATCGCTTCCCGCTTGGCAGCCGCTTCGTCCTCAGCTTTCTTTTTAGCAGACTCTAGGGCCATTCTCGCTGCAGCAAGCTCTTCCGGCGACGCCAATTTAGCAGCCGCATCAAGAATGCTCTGCGGAGCATTCAGCTCCTTGAGAGTTTGATCTTTCGGCTGTTGGCTTCCTTTTGGCAGGCTGCCTACCCACCACTCGAGAAGTGCAATTTCCGGAGCCTCCATTTGGGTCTTCTTCTTGGGAGGCATGTGATAATCATCGTCTTCGGGAAGAAGAAGCACCTCGATCATGAAGCTTTCCTTCACATCTCCCGGGACAAGGGCGGCAGCTTCTTCTCCCCCCTCGAGAAGTCCTTCCCAACTATCCAGCAAGAGACCGCCCTTTTTCTTCTGATCTTTTCCGGTGCCATGACAGTCATAGCATTTGCCCTGTAGAATAGGAACGACCACATCGGCATAAGCCAGACGATCCTCAGGAGCTTTGAACTTCTTGGGCTCCTCCCCCAAGCCTACAAAAATGACAGCCCCGAAACCGGCCAAAAAGATCCACAGCGATTTGGTTTGCATATAAGAAAGGTCTACCATGGCAAACAAACGACAGAAAGCCTCCAATTAATTTTTTGGGAAATCTTGCAGCTACTCCTCACAGGCTTCGGCGCGATTAGTTGCTCCCGAAGAAAAACTCCAATTCAGGAATCTCTTTTCTAAGCGCCTCCCCACCTTCGGGCGTCGCCATGGAATTCCACAAGTAAACCTTCTTTAATCTGGAGAGAGTTTTGAGCTTCAGCAACCCCTCATCCGTCACCTGGGTGTTGTGAAGATTGAGCCACTCAAGATTGGGAAGCTGGGCCACAGCTTCGAGTGAACCACTCCCGATCTCCATGTCACTGAGATCAAGCCTTATCAGGTTCTTCATCTTTGGCAATTCGGAGAGCAAGGCTCCTTCGGAGATCGAAGTTGAGCCAATTTTCACCGTAGTCAGCAAGTCCGCGATCGGAGCCAGCTTTTTAAATCCCTCGTCATTAAGCGATTGCCGAAGACTCACCGCAGTAAATTCAAGATTGGTGGAATCCTGAGAGACATACATCAGGGAGGTCTGAAACATCTCGTCCTGCTTGAGGTCATTCAGAGCCCCCTCAATCGCTTCCCGCCTAGCAGTCGCTTCGTCCTCAGCCTGCTTCTTCGCCGCTTCCTCGGCAGCTTTAGCGGCCGCGAGCTCTTCTGGTGTGACCAACTTTGCTGCCGCATCGATGATATTCTGTGGAGCATTCAACTCTTTCAGAGTCTTATCTTCAGGCTGCTTTTCCCCATCGGGAAGAATTCCGACCCACCACTCGAGAAGCTCGATTTCATGAGCCTCCATCGGATCCTTTTTAGGAGGAGGCATGTGGTAATCATCATCTGTAGGAAGATGAAGCACCTCGATCATGAAACTTTCCTTCACGTCTCCTGGAACAAGAGCGGCGGCCTCATCTCCCCCTTCGAGAAGCCCTTCCCAACTATCCATCAAAAGACCACCCTTTTTCTTTTGGTCTTTCCCTTCGCCATGACAAGCCAAACACTTGGACTCAAGAATCGGAACAACCACATCGGCATAGGCCAAACGATCCTCGGGGGCCTTGATGACCTCGCCCTGATCTCCATCCTGATCTTCGTCCTCGCTTTCTTCCTCCGGAAGCAACTTCAACTCCACGAGAAGGTCATTTACCGGGTCAGTTCCGTGCACTTTCTCTCCGCCAATATGGGCTCCGTAGCTCAAAGCTCCCATCGAGGTGATCAAAAGAATTCCATAAACCGGACCATGAGTGTCATTCCGGGCACCCCAGAGTTTGGCAAGATAGGCCAACCCGAGCACACCCGCGAAAATCACCCCTCCCCACATGTGATTTTCCCAAGCCTCACCCTGGTATCCATTCAGATCCATGCTGACGTATCCCGTAATACAGGCAAATACCGCCGTGATCACCCCCAGGAGAAGAGCCAAGTCGGTCTTGGGCTTGAACCGCCCGAAAGAGAGCCATCCGAAAACCTCTGAAGAAAACACGAGAAAGGCGATTCCGATTGGAAGGTGCAAAATCAAGGGATGAAATTCTCCGATGATTTGGGCAAACTTCTCAGCGGGAATCACCTTACTAATGAGTTCGGGGTCTTCTTCCCCAACAAATGGCATCGCCACCGTGATTCCGATCAACGCGAAAATTAATAGAGTGAGAAAAACAAGCCCTGCAGCACCCCCTTTTTCGTCCAAGTCATCTTCAAGCTCGTAGTTGAATTCTTCTTCTTCAGACATACGTAAAGAAAATACGAGTTTCCGGATCGGAGTCTTTCGATTCGGCTAACTTATATGCATCCCAATTAAAGGGACCCCCAATCAATTGCGCGTTTTTCCTCACTACACAAATTCAAGAAGACGCTTAAAAACTCCAGTCCCATTTCTCAAGTCCGCAAATCGATGCAGTGAGAAGATCGACACAGGCCACAATGTCCTTCTTGTGACTCATCTCGATCACTTGATGAATGTGGCGGGTCGGCACCGAGATCGCTCCGGCAATCGAGCCACCCGGAGACATCCTTTGCAAGCCGGCGGTATCTGTTCCGCCGGCTTTTAAGATTTCCGGCTGCCACTTGATTTTCTTTTCCTTCGCGGTGCTCTTGAGGAATTCGATCATGCGGTAATCGCAAATTGTCGAGGCGTCCATGATCTTAATCCCAGCACCTTTACCAAGCTTCGTCACCTGCTCTTGGGGCTGAGATCCCGGCGTGTCGTAAGCGATCGTCGTGTCGAGTCCAATTCCAAAGTCCGGCTGAATCTCCAGAGCGGAAGCATTGGCACCTCTCAGCCCCACCTCTTCCTGCACTGTGAAAACGGCGTAGAAATCATAGCTGGGCTTTCGACGTCCTTTTTGCAACTTCTTTAAAGATTCCAGAAGAACATACACAGACACCCGGTTATCGAGAGACTTCACATTCACGCAATCCCCCATCTCCACCAGTTCTCGCTCTCGTGTCACCGAATCGCCCACGCTGATGACTTTTTTAACCTCCTTGGCCGACAGGCCGAGATCAATGAAGTAATCCGTGAGCTTGGGCACCTTGGTCCGCTCCTCGGGTGACATGATGTGAATTGGCTTCGAGCCCATTACACCAACCAAATCCTTCTTCCCATGCACAATCACCCGTTGGGAACTGAGCGTCTTGGGATCAAACCCACCCAGGGGATTAAATCGAATGAAACCATTATCGTCGATATGGGTCACGATGAAGCCGATCTCATCCATGTGCGCGGCTGCCATGACAGATTTATGCGAGGATTTCCCCTTCTTCAGGGCTACAACACTCCCCATTGCATCCACCCGGACCTCATCGGCGAGATTGCCATCCTTAAGCTCCTTGAGAATCAAATCACGGATTCTTTTCTCAAAACCAGGCGCACCCGGAGTCCGGCAAATTCTCTCCAATAAGGGCAAGTCAATCGACATACCGGGAGAATTAAAGACGTCATCCATCTCCACCAGCGGAAAACGCCTCCCAGACAAAAAAGAACGGAGTCCGAAGACTCCGTTCCAAAGGTTAAATCAGATATGGTTGAATAACTCTTAGAAAGAGAAGGAAACAGAAGCACCACCGATAACACCGTCTGCAGCGGCAGCGCCGATACGACTGTCCTCACCCTCGTTGTATGAAACATAGGGAGAGAAGGTAATGCTGTCGCTGACGGCATAGTCGAGTGAGATCGAGGCGGAGGCGTATACTTCGCCGTCATCACTCGCGTAGAGGCCTACGCCTTCATCAAGCATATAGCCGTAAGTGATTCCAATGTTTGCAGTAGTCTTGCTGCTTACTTCAAACGAGTATCCGATGGTTCCCTCAAGAAGGACTGCGTCCTGAACAATCCCGTCAGTTCCGAAGAACACGGTAAGACCAAGATCAACTCCTGCCTGCTGGGTGGAGAATCCCAAATAGACTTCAGCATCATCATTTCCTCCACCATCATAGGTGTAAACAGTGAAACCAGCTGCAACGGAACCAATACCAAGATCTTTACTGACAGATGCGTAGATATCGAGTTCATCAACATTACCGTCTTCACCATCAGGTGAGATGGACCAAATCCCAGCTGACCAATCAAGGCCACAGTCGCTGGAACCGGCAAAATCAAGACCATATTCATAAGCATCGTCTCCGAGCTCAACGCCGCGGTAAATATACTCTGAATTATAGCCAACATGGAATTCCGATTCGATTTCAGCCTGTGCTTGGCCAAAAAACAGTCCGGAGGTAATTGCTAGGATTGTGGATGTCTTCTTCATGACGGCGAGAACGAAGCAATTATCGTGCCAGTGTGCAATATTTAGTCTTATCTAATTTTAAACTCTCCGAAACAGTTTAGTGCAGATTGCAATGAAAATTTCAAAAAACCGGATCACTTATTAATCCAGATTATATGCTGTTTCCCCGTGCTCGGCGGAGTCAAGCCCCTCAAACTCAGTTTCTTCGGCAACTCTCAGCCCCACCATCGCACGAGTGATGTAAACAATAATCACTGTCGCAACAGCGGACCAAATCACCGTAATCGCCAAAGATTTCAATTGAACCACCAACTGCTCCATTGCGGTGAAGGTCTCCCCCGTTGCGGGATTTTCGCCAAGTCCGATACCACCAAGGACGCCTTCAACCCCCAAAAATGCCACCATAATAGTTCCCATAATACCACCAACTCCGTGAACAGCGAAAACATCGAGTGAGTCATCAATCTTCAACTTACTCTTCACAATGCCGCACATGAAGTAGCAGATCACACCAGCCATTGCTCCAATCACAATCGCCCCCATCGGACCAACATTACCAGAGGCAGGAGTGATGGTCGCTAACCCAGCCACCATTCCTGTGGCGATTCCAACCACACCGGTCTTCCCGGTCTGGAGACGCTCAACAATGCACCAGACGATTGCTGCTGTGGCAGCTGAGAGATGAGTTACCAACATTGTCATGCCGGCAGCCTCGCTTGCGCCACCCTGAGACCCTGCATTAAAGCCAAACCAACCGACCCAGAGCAAGGACGCTCCAATCATCACCAGACCCGGACTATGGGGAGGGCTCAACTGAGAAGGGAATCCTTTCCGGGGACCAATCATTTTGGCCAGAACCAAAGCGGAAACACCCGCCGTGGCATGAACCACAATTCCACCGGCGAGATCAATAGCCCCCCATTGGGCCATGATACCTCCACCCCAAACCCAATACACGGCCGGAGCATAAACCAAGATCAACCAGAGAGCGGTAAAGACCATAACTGCCGCGAATTTCATCCGCTCGACAAAGGCTCCCACAATCAACCCGGGAGTGATAATCGCAAAAGTCATTTGGAACATCACCATGACGGTCTCCGGGAAATCACTTCCCCAATCACCTTCGCCGATGCCATTCATGAAGAAGTGACCGAATCCTCCGAGCCAGTTTCCACCGGTATTATCAAAAGCCAGGCTGTAAAGACCAATTGCCCACATGATGGATGCGAGAGCAGCAATGGCATAACAGTGCATCAGCACCGAAAGAACATTCTTGGCACGAACCAAGCCCCCATAGAAAAGAGCCAAACCAGGAAGAGTCATTAGGAGGACCAAAACGGTCGCCGTGATCATCCAGGCCGTATTGCCGGTATCCGTGGGCACCTTTTCCGCAGCTTCAGCCGAAGCCATGCCCATTCCAGCAAGACCGACCAGCAATCCTACTCCGATTTTACTGAGTATGTTTGTTCTCATTTAGTTGTGAATCTCTGATTTGACGGCGCTTTCGCCTCTTGAAGTCTCCTCAGCATTATTCATGCCAACCATTAATTTCAGTCATCATTCGCTGGCACAGCCGTTGCTGAGACAGGCATTGGTCAAATTCAAAGAATCAAAACCATGACAAAAACTACACGATGCTCGATGAAGACAGTCCTCATGGGACTTATCTTCTCAATGATCGCCGGATTCGGCACCGCCTCGGCTGCGCAGGATTATGCCACTCTCATCGCCAAAGCTGAGGAGTTCGCCAAAGCGACTAGAGAAGCAGGTGACGATGAAGACAAGGCCCCCAGCTGGGATGCTTACGTCACCGACGATGCCGACACCGCCTGGGCCACCATAACTGATGCCATTGGTGACGAGGCGGCTGGCGAAGCCAATAAAGAACTAATGACTTCGGCTTCTACCGAGGCCATCCAGGCAATTTACGACAATGTCTGGGCCAACACCAAGGCTTTGACACCTTGGCTGGTTCACAACATCTGGGTTCTCATCGCAGCCTTCCTCGTGTTCCTCATGCACCTTGGCTTCTGCTCTCTTGAATCTGGTCTTTGTCAGAAAAAGAACGTGGTCAACATCCTTTTCAAGAACTGCTGGATCATCGCAACCGGCATTCTCACCTATTACCTCTGGGGATTTAACGCCCATTATCCGGGCTTTTCCGAGGCCAGCGCAGGCTTCTTCGCCGCTGGCTCAGTTGCCTCCTACGATCCATCCGAACTCCTTCTGATGGCCACCAACCTTTATCACCCATCATACACTTGGTGGACCGACTTCATCTTCCAGGCCATGTTTGCTGCCACCGCAGCTACCATCGTCTCCGGAGCAGTTGCTGAGCGCGTCAAACTCACATCCTTCATGATCTTCGCCGTAATCCTCGTTGGAATCGCCTACCCATGGGTCGGTTCATGGCACTGGGGTGGCGGATGGCTCGCCAACTTGCGTTCAGGATCCTTCTATGACTTCGCCGGATCAACAGTTGTTCACGCCTTCGGTGGATTTGCCGCTCTCGCCTGCGTCATGGTTCTCGGACCCCGCAAGGGCAAGTATACCGCTGAGGGCACCAAGCCCATCCTCGGTCACAGCATGCCTCTCGCGGCAATCGGTGTCTTCCTTCTATTCTTTGGATGGTTTGGGTTTAACGGTGGATCGGTTCTCGCTGCTGAGCCCCACCTCGTATCACTCGTGATCGTAGCGACCTCACTCGCCGCTGTCGGTGGAGCTGTCGGAGCTATCGCCACTGGCTGGATCTGCCTCAAGAAGCCGGATCTCTCTATGGCTCTCAACGGATTCCTTGCCGGACTCGTTGGTATCACCGCCGGACCTGACGTAATCTCGCCGACCATGTCCATCGTCGTGGGCCTCATCGCAGGAGCTTTGGTTGTCTTCTCTATACTCTTCTTCGACAAGATCAGGATCGACGACCCTGTCGGTGCAATCTCGGTTCACGGAGTTTGCGGAATCTGGGGAACCCTCGCTGTGGGAATCTTCGGCGGAGAGAGCTTCATGTCACAGCTCATCGGTTGTGTCGCAGTCTGCGCCTTCGCGTTTCTCTTCTCCTACGCGGTCTTCTACGCCCTTAAGGTAACCATGGGTGTCCGGGTTGACGAAGAAGAAGAGTATGAAGGACTCGACGTTGCTGAACACGGCTCCCCTGCCTACACAGGCTAATCATCTCGAATTCACCGAAAAGACCGCAGGTTCGCCTGCGGTCTTTTTTTATTTCAGCTCATTTCGATCTCGGATTGCTTCTCAACCCAGGACTTCAACTTCGGAGATGAGTTCAGCACCGGATCATCACGCAACACCTGCTCAGCCACCTCGCGCGACTCCCGGATTAAACTGGTATCCGCCAAAAACTCCACAAAGCGCAGATCCCCCACACCACTTTGACGCGTTCCCATAACCTCTCCCGGACCACGAAGCCGCAAATCCTCCTCCGCAATCTTAAACCCATCCGTCGTGCTCGCGAGAATATTAAGCTTCTCCACCCCGTCGACGCTCTTTCCATCGGTCACGAGAATACAATAACTCTTGTGCTCGCCCCGTCCGATCCGTCCACGTAGCTGATGTAATTGCGCCAGACCAAAACGCTCGGCATTGAAAATCACCATGACATTGGCATTGGCAACATCCACTCCCACTTCGATCACGGTCGTCGAAACCATCACTTCCGATTTCCCCTCACGAAACCTCGTCATCACAGCCTCCTTTTCCTCCGAAGGTAACTTTCCGTGAAGCAATTCCACCTCGAAATGCTTAAAGCGCTTCTGCCACTTCGGATGCTCCTGAATAACCGAAGCCGCCTTCACCGACTCGCTTTCCTCCACCAGCGGGTAGACCAGATAAACTTGTCGTCCTTCTTCCAATTGATCCTTCAGAAAGCTCGTCATCTCACCCACCTTCGGCTTCACCCGTACGCCCGAAATGATCTTCCCCCGCCCCGACGGCAGCTCGTCCAAAACCGAGACATCCAAATCACCATAAATCGTGAGCGTCAAGGTCCGTGGAATCGGCGTCGCAGTCATCACCAACACATCCGGCATCACACCGCGCTGAATTAACCTCCCCCGCTGTGCCACCCCAAATTTGTGTTGCTCATCAACCACCACCAAGCCCAAGTCATCAAAATCAACGCCTTCATAGAGCAAGGCATGCGTCCCGATAATGATCTGCGACGAATTAACATCCTCTTTCCGGTCAGCCGTCGCTAGACCCACCCGCACCCCGAGCGGCTCGAGCCATTTTGAAAATGTCAGGTAATGTTGTTCCGCTAGGATCTGGGTCGGAGCCATCAAGGCTGCCTGACAACCCGAATCAACTGCCAGCAACATCGCGCAAATCGCCACGAAGGTTTTCCCGCTTCCAACATCTCCTTGCAGCAAACGATTCATCGGTCGGGCTGATCGCATATCTCCGACGATTTCTTTCACGCTCCGCTTCTGCGCTCCAGTTAAATCAAAAGGCAATGATTCATAAAAATCCGTCAGCAAACTCGTCTTCCTCCCCAGCACTCGCCCATTCAAATACGCATGCCGCGCCCGCTTCCAAACAACCCGAAGTTGCTGCAGAAAAAACTCCTCCCTCGCAAAATACCGTCGTGCGGTTTCAGCCTCCACCAACTCTCCCGGAAAGTGCAACTCGCGATACGCTTCGATTCTCGGGTAAGTTGGATCAATGTCGTACATGGAAGTCAAACTCTCTGGGTCCACCAACTCCAAAATACGATGAATGACCTCACGCAACCGCCGCTGGGGAATGCCGTTCACATTTCGATAAATCGGAACTAGGCGTTCGAGATGAAGCGACAACTCCGCGTCTTGTTTCATCACCTCAAACTCCGGATGATCGATGACAATCCGCCCATTATTCTCTTTCGGTTTTCCATACAGCACCACCTCCTGCCCTGCGGCAATCACCTTGCTCATGTAAGGCATATTGAACCAACGGCAGGTCAGTCGCGAAAAACCACCACCAGCCTCATCCTCAATGACCGCTTCATAAAATCCCTTCCCGCCAAATCCTTTCCGCTGCGTATCCAGAACGACTCCCCGCAAACACACCGCCGAACCTCCGGCCTGGGCTGGAAACGCGTCAAAGCGGCGCCGATCTTCGTAGCGCTTCGGCAACCAATCCAACAACTCCAGCCCCGTATGAAAACCAGCCTTCTCAAAGGCCTCCCATTCCCGGGATTTCAGTCCCGGTAAATCTTGTAACGAGTCCTCTGCCCTCATCGCGCTCAATTGTCACTCGCCGCGCGCACGTGTTGAATACTAATCTGCACCGAAACCCTTCCTCGAAAGACATTTCGATCGACCGTAAAGGTCACATCCCAAGGCGGATCGGGAAGATCATTCGCTCCCCCACCGAAGAAAATCGCATCACGCTCCTCGTAGCCCTGCCGAAGAAACAACCGCAGGTGATTATTCTTCAATCTTCGCGGGGGCTCGGTCAGCCAGACTCTGCGCGCCATAAAAATCGGTTGCGCATTTCCGCTCCCAAAAGGCTGAAGGAGTTCATAGCTCTGCAGGAAGTCGAGCGACAAATCGCCCAACTCCACTTCCGCATCAATGTAGACTTTCGGCGAGAGGTCCTTCCCAACAGAAGTCTCATTATAAAACTCCACAAAGCGCTTTCTGAAGTCATCGATCATTGCTTCTTCAATACTCAAGCCAGCCGCCATGTGATGACCACCACCGGCCACCAATAAATCACGAGCAACTCCGATAGCTTCCACCAAAGATACTCCTTCGATACTTCTTCCGCTTCCTTTCCCAACCCCATCCTCATCGATGGAAATAACAAAGGTCGGCTTGTGAAACATCCGCATCAAACGCGACGCGACAATCCCCACCACTCCGGCATGCCATCCACGGGAACCCACCACGATCACGGGAAGATCTTCGTTTTCCCGCATCAGGCTTTGAGCTTCGGCAAAAATCTTTTGATCCAATTGTTGTCGGACACGGTTGAACTCCTCCAGATCATCAGCCAGTTGCATCGCCTCACTTTGGCTCTCGGTAGTCAACACCGCTAGGGCCTGCTCGGGTTGATCCATGCGACCGGCGGCATTAAGACGCGGCCCGATTCGAAAACCAATATCCGCACTACTCAACCGCCCCATGACTCCGGTCAGCTTCAGCAGAGCCTGCATTCCCGGCCGGTGGGTTTTCTCTAACAAACGCAATCCATGACGAACCAACAAACGGTTCTCGTCAACCAGGGGAACAATGTCTGAAATCGTAGCCACCGCCACCAAATCGAGGACTTGTTTTAAATCAAAATCCGGAAGAGGCCTCTGTTTCAACAGCGCATGAGCCAGCTTAAAAACGACTCCGGCCGCACAAAGGTATTCCCGCTTATCCTCCACTGATTTGGGATTCACCAATGCGACACAATTCGGACGACCGACAGTCCCCATCTCATGGTGATCCACCACGACAGTGTCGACCCCCTTCTTCGCCAACCCATCAATGGCACCGTTCGATACCGTGCCGCAATCAACACTAATCAATAAACTCACCGTCGGATTCTCCCGAAGGCAGCGCGCCACGCCCCCATCGCTCAAGCCATATCCCTCGCCACTGCGATGCGGCACAAAACAACTCGGGCTCAATCCATAAGCCTGAAGCACCGAACTCAAAACCGCAATCGAACTCACACCATCAACATCATAGTCGCCGTAGATACAAACCTCCTCACCGGCATCGATGGCTAATAAAACCCGCTCGACAGCGAGATCCATTTCGGCGATCTCAAAAGGATCGGAAAGCTGCGCCAACTTTGGCCGGAGAAATCTCTCAACCGATTCTGCCTCGACTCCCCGTTGCGCCAAAAGACGCCCGAGAATTTTCGGCATACCATCCGGCACGAGACTTTCCCAGTCGTCCGGGGCTTCGCGGAGGATCCACTCCACCTTATGATCCTGTTTGCTCACAGAATTTTAGTGTGTTGAGCCGTGAGAGATCCCCTTGGAGGAGGAGACCCGCCCCACGACTACTTTCCCCCACGGAGAGCCTCCGTGATCTGCTTGAGGCTCGGCAGTTTCGCTTCCGCTTCGGGATCATCAACGGTGAATACCACGCGGGAAGTCTTACTATGAGCCACCACATTCATAAGGTATCGACATGGTTTGAGAACCTTCTTTTCCAGCGTCGCGTTTAGTTTCACCTGATCGGCCTTCTGGGCAAACATCGCTGCGGGAGTGGTCCCATTGGCAACGGTCCCGTCGTCTTCGCGACGAAAAGCATTTACGATCAGTAAATCAGACTGCTTCTCGATTTTAAGGAGAGCATCAGTCTTAACCGGCTTGGCGATCACCGAAAAGAGGTTGCCTTGCTTTTGCGGCTTGGTCTCCTGGCCACCCACGGTGACCTTGAAAGGATAGATCCCGACGGTGTCCAGTGGTTCCTGCGCTGCAGCCCATCCGCTGAGCAAGCCCAGCATCAGCAGCAGCTGAATTACCTGTGAATACGATTTCATGGATAACCAATGACACGCTCCCCTCCGACCTGCAAGCGAAAGCCGAATTCCGGTCAATTCTCTGTACGATCTTCCAATATCCTCATCCGCTCCAGTCATTAAAAGCCCTCAACGCGTCGTCATCATTGGAGGAGGATTTGCCAGGCTCAACTGCGCCAAATCCCTCGCCAACTAATCTTTCAAGCTCCGGTAACAATACCGGTGCTTTTTTATATCCCGCGTTTTAACGACCGGAACTCCCCCGTTCCAATCGCTTGGCATTCTCTCCGCTAGGAAGCAGCGTTGGACAAAGAAAAATCCCACACAGCCATGCCCGTTACTTCACCATCAGCTTAAGAGCCTAGTCTTTATTCCAGTTCACTTCGACCTCTAACTCGTTGCCGCCGCGATCCTCGTATTTCAAATGCCCATGCTTCACTCCGTATTCGTAAACCTCTTTGGTCACTTTGACATCAAAACAACAATACTCGGCGATGTTCATCATGTGCTCGATGTCGCCGGTCTTTTTGTATTTTTGCCACCACTTCAGCGCTTCCAATCCATCTGCCGTCTTCTTCGCCTTGAGCGTGGCAGAAGCAATGGCGTCCAACTTGAGCCGATGCCCCAACACCGCCTCGACATCAACCAACATGTCGCAGTTGATCGTCTGGTCGACCAAGTCGTAAAGCGTGTAGGCTTGTAAAACGCCATAATCAAAACCGATATGATTGTAGCCTACCACCAGGTCGGCCTTGATCAATTGATTCACCAGGTCCTCTGCCTGATCCTCACCAAAAATATGATACTGCCCGGTTTCCGTCGAATAGGTCACCCCGACCGACATTCCCATCTTGTCCTTATTGGACGCTCCTCCCACGTCGGTAAAACTCCGCTGCGTCTCTAGGTCAAAGTATACAATTCCGGGCACAGCCAAGTCTTACGAAATGCCCTGCCCCACCGCAAGAGCGCGGCCCTATTAATCACTTCGCCTGTTGTTGCCGCAGAGCTTCTTGATACGCCTCGTCAAAATGAGGTTTGAATTCCGGCCAGACCATGACTCCGATCAACACGAAAATCGCTATCAGCAGCACGAAAAAGAGCATCAACCGGTTCGGCAAAGGCGTCTTGCCCGTCACCTGATGCCCCAAGGGCAAATCCCACAATGGAGCCCCTTTCTTCTTCCCCATCCAAACGGCAATCAAATGGGCGATTGGCCATAGCAGGGGCTGGTTCATCCCCATCCCCAAAACCCAAATTCTCAGAGAACGCATCACCGCCGCGCCGGTCGATAATAGCTTTCCCTCGGCGTTGGTGACCTTCAGGGACATAAACCACTTCCCGGGCGTATACCCCAGAGATCCCAGCAAGGCCGCCTCCATGATGATGAAGGGCAGGACTTCAACAAACACCTTCCCCATCGAAATTGGCTCTTTGGGATCCGGCAATAACTTGATCCCTCCCAGCCGATAAACCGTGAATAGAATGAGGCTGTATAAAAGGAAATCAAACCACCGGGCTCCAAAGCGCCTCCAGTATAAGAAGGGCGGCTTCGCTTTCAACTTCTCTGGAATCGGCGGCGGCTCGAATTTCCTCTCAAACTCACTCTTTAACACCGCGACCTCCCCTGCGGAAATCCAGCCATCCGCCCCCTCGTGCCAAATCTTCCGATCCGACGAAACCTCTCCCTTACGGATCAATTCGCGGATTTCATAGTCCTCCAGGGGACCGCTCTTTTCGCCATTCTCAATTAACCAAAATTGCATCGATCAATTCTACAGGTTACGAAGTGATTTAGCCGGATCACGGAAAGCTGCCATCAGGGCCGGAATCAAGGCCGCTACCAAACAAAGTACCACCGCCACGAGACAAATCACCACAAGTTGCTCAGGAACAATCTCAGCCGGTAATTCGCTCATACCATGAAAGCCAGGGGGAAAAGGATCCACTCCAAATTTTCGCAGGAGGGACACAATATATTCACGATAATGAATCGCCGTCAGCCCCATGCCCAGCCCCAGCAAGGCGCCGCCGATGCCAACAATCAGGCCCTGGTAGAGAAATACCCGCACAATTTGCGAAGATGAAGCCCCCAGCGCCTTCATTACTCCGATCTCCTGACGCTTTTGCACCGTCACGGTATACATCACCGCCATGATACTAAAGGCCGAGAGCACCGTGATGAACGATAGCGCGAAACTCATCATGATCCTCTCCGTCTTCACCAGCTGGAATTGCTGGGCGTGCGTTTCCATCCAACTCCGAACAATCCACTCCGGTCCCAGCTTGTTTTTGAGACCACCGGCAACATCCCCCGCAGTGTAAGGATCATCACACAATACTCCGATCGATTCTGAAACTCCCTCCAGCCCCTTTAATTCCATCCCGATCACCAGAGGAATAAACAACTCCGGTCCCACCGCCCTCTTGGTATCGCCATAGACGCCATAAACCGTCAGCTCCTTCGGCAAAACAAATTTCTCCACACTGCGAAAAGCTTCCACGTCCGCTTTCTCGGTGTCCAATTCCCGCAAGGCCGTCAAGCGGGCCAACAAATCATCCTTTGTCCCGACGGGATAGGTCTCCGTGCCATCATCGCGACGCGTCGCCGTATCAAAAACATCGAGAACCTCACCAATCATTCGTGTCTCCACCTGACGCATCGGTTGGCCACCCCCTTCTTCAATTGGATACAATACCTGCAGAATGCGATAGGCTTCCGTCACCGCATCTGATTTCGCAACTTCCCGATCATCCTTCGTTTCAAAAAGCGCTTTCACCCTTCCCTCGAAATCAGTGAAGATCCCAAGATAAAGATCCCAAGCCTTTTCCTCTGGCACATCGTAAACCTTCATTACCGCGTCCAAATTACTCGCCGCCAGGACTCTTACCGTGTCACCAACCTGCAACCCCAGGCCTTCCGCCAATTGACGCGAAATAACGCAGCGATCATCCAAACCCATGTCAGCCTTACTGATGGGATACCCTTTCCGGTCCAACAGGCCATCGATCTCTTTCACCTTCCCCTCGTTCTCCGTATTGAAGGCCCGAAATCCCACTGGCCGACGCCACATCGGCGTATCCAGCAAAACATAGCCCTCCACGACTGCGTAGGCGCTTTTCACACCCGTTTCCTTTGCCAGCCCCTCCTCCATTTTCTGCCAGTTTTCGATTCCCCCCATGGCAGAACTCACCGTGACATGCGGAGAATACCCCAAAAGGATCTCCTTCAGGTTCCGCTCAAACCCCGCGTGTACTGAGAGAACGACAATCAACACCATCACGCCAAAAGCAACCCCGAGCAGCGAGATTAAGGTGATGATCGATACAAAAGTTCGCAGAGGATTGAGATACCTCAGCGCGAGAGTCCAACTAAACGATTTCAAGACGGGCGAGTTCTACCCCTCCAAAGCGTCACCCTCAACCAAGCTTTTCACGTATTTCTCTCATTTCGCGGTTTTCAAATCTGCGGAAGACTCCAAACTTCCACCATGATCAAGTTTCTCCACACCCGCATCCGCGTTTCCGACCCCGCCGCCTCCATCGCCTTCTACCAAAAAGTCGGCTTCGAACTCGGCGAGCAGAAGAAATCCCCCCAGGGCAACGAACTCGCCTTCATGAATCTCCCCGGCAACGAACACTTCCTGGAATTGACTTACTCGCCCGACTATAAAGTCGAATTCCCCGAGGACCTCATGCACACCTGCGTCGGCGTCCCAGACATCATCGCCTACTGCGATCAGCTCGAAAATGACGGCATCGAAATCTGGCCCGGCGGCTGGCGCGAAAAATTCTCTTCCGGCGAGCGCAAGATGGCCTTCATCACCGATCCCGACGGCTACGAAGTCGAGATCCTCGAAAAGTAGTCCTTTCCAATGCATCTCCTGATCGACAACTCCAACACCCGCACCAAGTTTGCCTTGGCTAATGGTGACACTCTCGCGGAGTGGCGAACCATCATTCCCACCGCGGAACTCAGCCCGGAATCGATCAGCAAGGCCTTGGACGGCATCGCCTTCACCCACGCCACGATCTGCTCCGTGGTCCCCGACGCCTCCAAACTCCTCGCCACCTCTCTTGGCGAAATCCCCCTCCACTTCATTTCCCACCATTCGGACCTCCCCATCGCCATCAACTATCCCAACCCCGCCCAGATTGGAGCCGACCGCCTCGCCAACTCCGTCGCGGCCGCCAACCAACACGGTTCACCCGCCATCGTGATCGACTTTGGGACTGCGGTCACTTTCGACGTGATCGACGAATCCGGAGCCTACTGCGGCGGCGCCATCGCCCCGGGAACCGCTTCCCTGAGGGATTACCTACACCGCCGCACCGCTCTTCTTCCCTCGATCCAACTCGAAGAGCCCACTTCCGCTATCGGCAAAAGCACCGAGGATGCCATGCAAATTGGCGCCGTCATCGGCTATCGAGGCCTCATTCGTGAAATCCTCGAGAAAATGCGTCAGGAACTAGGCGGAGAACCCCACATCATCGCAACCGGAGGCGATTCCCCATTGATCAGCAGCGGCTTAAAAGAGATAAGAATCCTGTCTCCTGACCTCACACTCCATGGAATTCGCCTGATTGGGCAAAGAAATCACGATTTTTAAAAACAAGCGTTTCCCCTTCCGTTCCGTTCCTCTAATTTTTCCTTGATGAGTGACGTCCCTCTTGGAATTGGAATCGATTTTGGCGGAACCTCGGTGAAAACCGGAGTCCTTTACCGTGGCAATATCATTGAGGAAGCTCCCAGGATCGACACCCAGAAATTCGAAGAGGCCGCACCCTTGATCGAGGAGATTGCCAAGCTCGTCAAAGAACTCCGGACCCGTCACCCCAAAATCGAAGCCGTCGGCGTCGGAATGCCCGGCTTTGTCGACTTCCCCACCGGCATGGTCCACAACCTGACCAACGTCAAAGGATGGAAGCGCATTTTCCTCAAGAAAGAACTCAGCGAGCGCATTAATCTCCCCGTCACCGTGGAAAATGACGCCAATTGCATGGCCTACGCCGAATGGAAGCGCGGGTCCGGACGTGGCCTCAATCACCTCGTCGCCCTTACGCTCGGCACCGGAGTCGGAGGCGGATTCGTCGTTGATGGCCGCATGGTTCGCGGAGCCAACTTCGTTGCCGGCGAACTCGGCCAAACTTCCATCGACTACCAGGGACCCGACGGAACCTACGGCAACCGCGGCGCGCTCGAAGACTATATCGGCAACCAACAAATCACCGACATGGCCAAGACCGCTTATGAAACCGCCGGAAATCCCCGGTCCGACGAACACTGCTCTCCGGCCCATTTGGCAAAAGTTGCCGAAGGCGGCGACGAAGTTGCTCTGGAAATCTGGGACCGGGTCGCCAAAAAACTCTCCACCGCCCTGATGAACTGCTGCTGGCTCCTCAACCCAGAAGCCATCATCATCGGTGGCGGCGTCGCCAAGGCCGGATCACTCCTGTTTGGACCGCTCGACGACTATCTTCGCAACCAGCTAAGCCCCGCCTTCAAGCAGAACCTCCGCATCCTGCCCGCCAGCTTCGGCAACGAAGCCGGAATCGTGGGAGCCGCGACTCTCGCGCTCGAAGAAGCCGGCTTCGACGTCGACGACCATTAAACGTGCAACTCGACCCAACTCCGGCAGCCACCGTATTTTTTGGTGTATTCGAAGCGGATCGGCTCATCGAGTTTCTCGACAGTTACGTAGGCCACGTGAATGCTACCCGAGGCCATTCCCTTGCCTTCCCAGAAGAAACGATCGCGAATGACATCCTCTTTCCAGATGTGCTGGTCCGACAACTTCGCCACTTCCTTCCAGTCTGTCAAGGTCACCGCTTTCGTCACCTTCACGCGGCTCGTGATCACAACTTCTTCGCCAATTTCCCATTCCGGCTTCGCCGTCACCCCGGGCACGGTGACAAATTCACCCTGAGCGTGAAATCTCGTCGGAAACAAAAAAAACTCCTCATGCGCAAAAGAAAACCCCTCGCGTCCTTCGTGAATCCCCCCTTTTCGCAAAATCACCGACTGGCGTCCGCCCTCCAGCGCCTCGCAAATCACGTCCCATTCCTTAAAAGCAATCACGCCGCTTGATAATTCCCTCACGCGGGAATTCAAATCTCATCTTTCAAAATCCCAAATTCCCCTTCACTCTCTGCTCGTGGCCAACAACACCACTTCCTTTCTTCCTCTCGGCGATCTCACTCTCCGCGAAGGCGGACGCATTCCCGGAGCACAACTCGCCTACTCCACCTGGGGCACCCTCAACGAAGACCGATCCAACGCCATTCTTCTCAACCACGCGCTCTCGGGAACCCATCACGCCTCCGGCACCCACCCCCACCCACCCGAAAGGGTCGATCTCTTGACCCAAGAAAACCACTCCCGCTGGTGGGCGTCCATCATCCGCCCCGGCAAAACCATCGACACCAACCGCTTCTTCGTCATCTGCGCCAACTACCTCGGCGGCTGCTACGGCTCCACCGGTCCCGCCTCCATCAATCCCGAAACCGGCAAGCCTTTTGGCTCGACCTTCCCCCACCTCAACGCCTCCGATCTTGTCGACGCCCAGATCCCTCTTCTCGATCACTTCGGCATCAAGCAACTCCACACTGCCATCGGTCCATCAGTAGGCGGCCTACTTACCCTCACTCTGGCCACCCGGCATCCCGAGCGCGTCAAGAACGTCATCCCCATCGCGAGCGGATTCAAAACCACCGTTCTCAACCGCCTCATTCTCTTCGAGCAGATTCTCGCCATCGAAAACGATAGTCACTTCAAAGGCGGTGACTACTACGACAGCGAAGATCCCCGCATCGGCCTCGCCCTCGCGCGCATGATTTCCCACAAGACCTTCGTCCACCTCGACACCTTCGAGCGCCGTGCCCGACGCGATCTCGTACAGGAGGAAGAAATGCTCTCCTGGTTCCAGGTTCGCGACACCTTCCAGAGTTACATGCTCCACCAGGGGAAAAAATTCACCGAGCGCTTCGACGCCAACACCTACCTTCGCATCATCGATATGTGGTCGCGTTACAGTGCTGTCATCGAAGGTGAAGCCAAATCACACGAAGAACTCTTCGCCCGCTGCAAGGCCGCCGGGCATAAATTCCTCGTCTTCTCCATCGACTCCGACTTCTGCTTCTACCCCGAGGAACAAGCAGAACTCGTCGGTCACCTGGAACAAGCCAACGTCTCCACCGTCCACATCACCGTACACTCCGCCAAAGGCCACGACTCGTTTCTCCTCGAACCCCACCTCTACACCCCCCATATCAGAGAGATCCTCGCGTAGGGAATGTAGCCGAAAGTTACAGTTTTGGCGCGGATTCCCTGCTCCTGCGGTGTCAAACGTAACACTTTCGATAACATTTACGGCTCCTACAATGCCGGCAACGAAGCCGCCGCAATAGCCTGACCATGACGCTTCATCGTCTCATCCGGTGTCACGAAGGAAATCTGCTCATGCAAATTCGGATAATGTTCCGCCATCGTCTCGATTGCTTTATCGAGAATCATCTGTCCGCCCTCTCCTGATGTTACACGTCCCAAGATAAGAAGATTACGAATCTCATAAAAGCGCGAGTAGTGTTTGATCGAATGACCCAAATCACTTCCGATGTTTGAAAAGATGGTGGCCGCTTTCTCATCGCCCGCCTTCATCAAATCCTGCACCTCAATTAACTGCTCGGGGAATGGCATGTCTCCATAGTCGATTCCCAAATCCTTGGCATGACGCGCGACCGCTTGCTGGGAAAAATACTGCACACCACATCCCCTATCTCCCGACCATTCATCGACCGCTGCGTTCGGATCATCATCCACCGGAGCGAAAGCCAACTCGTTGATTCCCGGTGTCAATTGGCCTTGCGGATCACAATACCCCACCGCCATCGAGGTCCCCATCGCGATTCCCAACACGGAATCGATATTGAAATTCATCGCCGCGGCCAAGGCCGTCACGTCGCCGTCATTGATCACTTCGAAAGGCACATTTCCCCATTCTTTTTTCAGATTGAGAAACATCGGACGGACTTCCTTTTCGTATCGCTCTTCATCAGTCACCCCGCGAAAGAGTGACGCCACCCGCACGACGTTATTCATGTAGTTGCCAGCTGCTGAGCCACCAATAGCATCCACCTGTGGCAAATGCTCTGCCGCCCGCTTCAGCGAATGACGAATCCCTTCCAAATGATAATTCGGATCCGCTTCGAAATAAGGATCCCAGGGAACCTCTTCCGAGAAAACAACCTTCCCGTCGATGACCGCCGCCGTCTTGCGATCCGACCCGCCCAAATCAAAACCAATCCGGCAGCCATCGAGGTGACGCCCCAGAGGATTCGCCTTCGATTTGGGCTCGGGAAGAGAATTCGCCGTTTCATGATGATGAAAACTCAGCAGCTCACCGCACAGTTTAGGCCCCATGAATTCCGCATCAAAATACCGTTCGCCTGTCGCCGAATACAGCGCGGAAAGAAAGCTCACCAAATCAGCATCCCCATGAAGGTGCACCCTGGAGCCGCCTTTCAACCAAAACAAGGTCTTCAAAGCCCGACCGAGATACTTTTCATTCTCAACCCGCATTGCTCCCTCGTGAGGAAGAAGCGGAAAGGAGTAGTGAAAGCACGTTCCATCTTCACGCCCCAAGGCCAGAATCCCGCGCGTTCCGGCGGGGTGTTCTTCCGCCCTTTTCTCAAAATCTGCATCCCATAGGTGTGTAGGTATCAGGCCGCTCATAATTCACGACAAGTTTAGAAAATGATTCAGCATCGAAAAAGTAAATATTTCAAGAAACAATCCTTTCCGATTCACGCGCTCGCTCTCGGCAGCAAGCGAAGCAGGAATTCAATCACCTCATTTTTCTGATGCAATCACCCATTCAGCCCTAACGGCACCAGCGTGACCACGGTCGACCCCGGCAAAAGTAGCCAATCCGCGTTTCATTCCCCCCCAAAAATAAAAGCAGCCCCTCACCAGAGGAGCTGCCTTGAGTTCTTTTGAACGCTGCTTATCGGAACGAAGACCATCGACGGACGAGGTCCATCAATTCGACCCGATCGCCATTGACGTCATCACCTTGGCCACTCGAAGCAAGTTCACTCACCAGCTCGGGCGTGCCACTTCCAGCGTATGGAGAATTTCTCAACAGCATGCCCCACAGGGCAACACCGGAACTAAACTTAAAGTCTTCGCTGGATTTCTCCCACGGATTTCCCGAATCAGTCAACGGTCTGGTCAACTCGGTCGAGGCGTCTCCATCGGGCTGCTTGTAGCGGAGTTTGACGGTCAACATCTCCGGCGAATTAACGATATCAAGCTTGGGCTCTTCTTTCACTTTCTGATACTTCAATTCACTCGCCACCATCACTCCGGCAGGAACAATTTCATACAGAGCTGTGACCCGATGCCCGGCACCAATATCACCGGCATCCACTTTGTCGTTCTTGAAATCTTCATCCTTTAAGCGTCGGTTGGCATAGCCAATGAGACGATAACGGCCGACTTTTCCGGGATTGAACTCCACTTGGATTTTCACATCCTTCGCAATTGTCTGAATCGTTCCAGTCAGCCCGTGCTGGAAGACCTTCTGACCTTCCCGCAGAGAATCGATGTAGAAGTAATTTCCATCTCCACCATTGGTCAGCTTCTCCATCATGGAGTCATTCAAATTCCCCTGACCAAATCCAAGGATAGTCAGCGAAATATTCCCTTCAGCTTGATTCTTAACCAACTTTTGGAGTTCAGTGGTATTCGTCGTCCCGACATTAAAATCTCCATCCGTCGCAAGAATCACGCGATTCACGCCACCTTCGACAAAGCCTTTGCGGGCCAACTCGTAAGCCGTTTTAATCCCTGCGGCACCGGCGGTCGAACCACCAGCCGACAGCTTTTTCAACGCTTCGGAAACCTGGGCCCGACCATCTTCATCGATCGCAGTTGGATTCAACAGAACCGCCTGACGTCCGGCATACACTACCAAGCTCACCCGATCTTCTTCATTAAGTTGCTTCAATAAAATTTGAAACGACTGCACCAGAAGCGGAAGCTTGTCCGGGCTCTTCATCGACCCCGAGACGTCGAGAAGAAACACCAGGTTGGCGGCCTTGCGCTCACCTTTATCAATCTCCTCTCCCTGCAACCCAATTCTTACCAGACGATTCTTTGGATTCCAGGGACACGATGCCACTTCGGTATGCACCGCGAAGGGATGATCCCCTTCCGGCTGGGCATATCGGTATTCGAAGTAGTTAATCATCTCCTCAATTCGAACGGCATCCGGATGAAGCGGTTGGCCATTCATGATGTGGCGACGAATATTGGTGTAGGACGCAGTATCGACATCGATCGAAAATGTCGAAAGCGCCGAGCTCAACGGAGAAAGAAACCCACCATCGATCAAGGCTCCATATTTGTTACCCGGCTGAACCGAATTAAAGCCAGAGACGTGCCCTCTGCGGGGTTCGTCAAAGTCAACAATGCCCCCTTTGTAAAACATCGAACCTCGTTGACTTAACCCACGCCGTTTCCCTCGGACAAGATCGGGCACCGGCATAGATGTCGCGGCAGGCATGACAGGCCTCGCTTCAACCTCTGAATTAGAAAGCTCCGCCTCTTTGTTGTCATTCACAGGTGGAGTAGCGAGTTCCCATGCCCGGTCAACTTCCGTGAGCAAGCGGGCACGCCCCTCAGAAGTTTCACTCAGTAAATCCTTCCCGCCCTTGGCCATGAGAAAATCCTTTCCCTCTGCGGATCGACGCCCGTTCTCCACGAGAGATGATTCAACCTGAACTCCGGCACTGGGGGGACTTGCTCCCGGGGCACCAAGCGACGATCCCCCTCGATCCACCCCGGATTTACTCACGTCCAAGGATGCCATTCGCCTGTCGCGTTTTGGCTCCGTGGAATAGGGAGATTCGGGAGCTTCGGGAGCTTCGGATTCATTGGCTGTCGATGCCAAAGTTTCATCTTGAGGTCCGTGCTTAAACATCGGCGAAATCGCGACAGCTGATACCGCAACCGCTGCTGCGATGGCAGGCCAGAAAAACTTTTTCGCTCCAGAACCTTTCTCCTCGTTTTTCAACTCTGTGACATTCTGCATGTCCAGCTGGGATTCAAGCTGATCCAGAAAATCCTGGTCATCTTGTCCTTCGAGTCGGGCGTGCTCTTTGAGCGCGTTGTCAATAAATTCATTTTCGTTCATCAGTCTTGGGCGTTGGAAGTTTTTTGGGTGAGACAGGTTTTTAGCGCTGCGCGTGCTCGCTGAAGCCGCTTGCGGGTCGCCGCCTCGGAAGTATTGAGTTGCTCGGCCGTTTCAGCAGTCGAGAGCGATTGGTAGTAGTGCGAGAGCACCGAGCTCAGGAGGGTCTCCGGGAGCTTGTCGAGGCAGTCTTTAAGCTCATCAAAGAAGCCCGTCTCAGGCACGCTCTGCATGGTGTTTTCGAGTTCAGACAATGCCTCCTCGTCCCAATGAGCGACGCGGGAATTCTTCCTGCAATGCTCGCGCCATTTATTGCGAATAATGCCGCGCAGCCAGCTGGCAAAGTCGCGGGTAATGTCGAACTTCGCCCAATTCTGCCAAGCGAGGAGAAAGGCATCCTGGGCGAGATCACGGGCGGTGTGTTCTTCCCCCGCCAGTGTGCGGGCATAGAGCAGCGCCATGCGATGATGCTCCCGCGCCAGCCCCGAAAAGGTCTGGCGGGGAGTGGGATCAATAGATTGCGTCATGGATAATGAGTTCACGGAGGGTATTGATCCGGGAAGCCCGATTTGTGACATCGAATTTCATTTTTCTCAAATCTCCCGAAATCAAGCGATCCCAAAACGCCCTTTTACCTCACCTTCAACAAACATGCCCTCATCCAGATTGATCGCCCGTGCGATCACTTCCGCTCCCTCAACATCCACCAACCACGGTTTGCTTCCCTTCATAAAGGAACCGGTATTGATGACGACATGTTCACTATCCTCCCAAATCCCCGCGCGATGAAAATGACCGCACACCAACACTTTCGCGCCTTCACCAGACTGCTTGAGAAACCTCAGACCTTCCTTCCCCATCGTTCGCCACACCCGGATCATTTCAAAAGTTCGACTCGGTGGCCAAAGCGCGGTCATGAAAAAATTAAACGGCACCGGTAACTTCGGCAGCTTCCTCGGCTGAATGGTATTGGCAATTTCACACGCCCGATCCGAACAGGCCTGCGCCAAGTGCGATTGCGGTTCGTAGCGATCCACAATCTTGCGAATCTCCTCGCGGTAATACCCAAACTCCCGTGACCACGGCGTGGCCTCATCGTAAACGGCATCGCCATGAGTCACGAGCACCACCCGATCCGCACACCATGCCACACCTTGCGGCGTTCCCGGATCGTGATTCCCTCGCAAAATCTCCACCGAAAGATTACGGTCATGAACCATCTTCTTTAACTGGGCAAAAAGAATCCCAGCATTTGTGGCCCGCTCTCCCCCGATGCGCTCCTGCCAAACATCCCCCGCCAAGATCAAATAATCCACACCCTCCAATAGAGGCTCCAACATTTCACAGTCTTCAATCCGGGACGCCGAATGCCCCAGATGTAAATCCGATAAAATCCGCGTCTTCACGATCCCGGCTCGCGCTGACGAACCGCCTCATACAAACACACCCCGCTTGCCACGCTGACATTCAAACAATCCACTTTTCCCTTCATGGGCAACTGAATTAAAAAATCACATTCCTCCTCGGTCAGCCGGCGCATCCCTTCTCCTTCTCTCCCCATCACGATCGCGGTCGGTCCTTTCAAGTCGGTTTCGTATAAAGACTGCGTGGCGCGATCCGACGTCCCCACGAGCCAAATTCCCCGCTCTTTTAAATCCCGCATCGTCCGCGCTAGGTTCGTCACTTTCACAAAAGGCACACTCTCCCAGGCCCCCACCGAAACCCGTCGCACCGTATCGGTCAGGCCTACCGCCTTATCCTTCGGCGCAATCACCGCATGGACCCCGGCCCCGTCGGCGGTCCGTAAAATCGCCCCCAAATTATTCGGATCCTGCACACAATCCAGGATCAACAACAGCGGAACTTCCGCCCCCTCGAGAATCTCATCCAGGTCCTCCTCACTCAGAGCCCGGGTTTCGCGCTCCCCACGAACCCGGTCCACCCGTTCACCGCGTTCTCCACTGTGTCGATTCTTTCGGGCTTCTCCCGGTCGCTTGCGCATGCCCGTGTCTAACTCCGCACTCTCTGAATTTCAAAGTTCAAATCACCCCCCAAACCTGCCATCTTCGGAGCCGGTCATGAAAAAACTCCTTTCACTTCTCCTCGTCTCAGCCACTTACGCTGCCGAAAAACCCAACATCGTCTTCATTCTCGCCGACGACCTCGGCTACGGCGAAGTCGGAGCCTACGGCCAAACCAAGATCAAAACGCCCAACCTCGACCAACTCGCCAAGGACGGTCTCAAGTTCACCCACCACTACACCGGAGCCCCCGTGTGCGCTCCGGCCCGCTGCGTCCTCCTGACCGGCCGCCACCTCGGCAACGCCGAAATCCGAAACAACGGCGACTCCAAGAACGGACGCAAGTTCCCCGGCCAATGGCCCATCACTGCCGAAGCGCTGACCATCGCGGAAGTCCTCAAGACCGCCGGCTACACCACCGGCGGATTTGGCAAGTGGGGCCTCGGGCCCACCGATTCCTCTGGCTCGCCCATGACCCAGGGCTTCGACCGCTTCTACGGCTATAATTGCCAGCGCAACGCGCATTCCTTCTACCCGCCCTACCTCGACGACGACGCGGACATCGATGAGATTAATAAAAAACCCATCCCCGGCCACAAGCGCCAACCCGAAGGCGAAGTGAAAGCCGAAACCTATCAGGCCGAAACCTACGCGCCCGACCGCATTCTCGAGGAGGCCCTGAAGTTCCTCGACTCAAACAAAGACAAACCCTTCTTCCTCTACCTTCCCTTCGTCGAGCCGCATGTCGCGATGCATCCGCCCAACGAATGGACCAAAAAATACCCCAAGGAATGGGACGACAAAAACGGACCCTACCGCGGCCAGAATGGCTACCTTCCCCACCCACGTCCGCGCGCCGGATACGCTTCGATGATTTCTGATCTCGATGAACACATCGGCTCCGTTTTGCAACGCCTTAAAAAACACGGACTCGACGACAACACCCTCGTCATTTTCACCTCCGATAACGGTACGACCCACCCCGGCCGCGATCCCAAATTCCACATCGGCGGCGTCGATGCTCCCTTCTTTAATTCCACCCAAAACCTTCGCGGGTGGAAGGGATCGGTTTACGAAGGCGGCCTCCGTGTTCCCACCATCGTCCGCTGGCCTGGAAAAACCAAAGCCGGCAGTCTGACTTCCGCCCCGTCTTACTTCCCCGATTGGTTCCCCACCCTCTGCTCCGCCGCTGGCGTAAAAGCCCCCTCCAAAATAGACGGCACCGACCTCACCCCCGCGCTTCTCGGTAACAAATTCCAGCGCAGCAAACCGATGGTCTGGGAATTCCACGGCTACGGCGGACAGATCGCTGTCACCGACTTCCCCTACAAAGCGGTGCGCACTGAGATCAAAAAGAAAAAAGCCCCCGGTAAATGGCAACTCTACAATTTAAAGGAAGATCCCGGCGAAAAAAACAACCTTGCCGCCACACATCCCGAGATCGTCAAGCGTCTTGAAGATGCCTACCGCGCCGACCGCTCCCCCAATCCCCGCGCCAAACTTCCCTTGTATGATGGAACGGCAAAGAAGGAGTAATCTGCGATAAATCCGCGTTCTCTTACGCGTAATCTCCCGCATGCGACTCAGAGGGTTCATTCTCCTTCTCTCTCTCGTCCTCCCGGTGGGAGCCAGGGACGGCAAGGCTATTTATACAGAACACTGCGCCTCCTGCCATGGCGACAAGGGCCAAGGCGTCGCCGATGAATACGATGAAGCCCTCGTTGGCAAGAGGAGCATCGTTTCGCTGACGAAGTATATTCACAAGTCCATGCCCGAAGACGATGAGGATGCCGTCATAAACGACGACGCCCGCGCGGTCTCGGAGTATATGTTTCACGCCTTCTACTCCCCCAGAGCCCAAGCCAAGCTCAATCCCGTCCGCAAAGATCTCCTCCGTCGCACCCAACACCAGCATCGCCGCGCGCTCTCCGATCTAGTCGCCAGCTTCCGCGGCAACATCAATCTCGGCGACCAAAACGGGCTCTTTGCCCGCTACTTCAACAAGGAGAAAATGAACAACCAAAAGGGGAAGTTGGCGGAACGCACCGATACTTGGATTGGCTTCGACCTCAAATCCGATCACAAGATCAAGAACCTCAATCCCAAGGCTTTTTCCATCAACTGGAGCGGCTCTATCATGCCTCCCGAGACGGGCACCTACGGCTTTCGCATCAGCACCCCCAATGGCGCCCGCCTATGGCTCAACGATATCGACAATAATACCGACCCCTTGATCGACGCTTGGGTTTCCTCCAACAATAAGATGCGACAAGTTGAGAAATCCACCTTCCTTCTGGGCGGCCACTCGATCTCGATCTACCTCGACTACGTTTCCTACAAGGAAAATGTTTCCTCTATTCAGTTCGAATGGAAGCCGCCCCACGGCACCTGGCAAGCCATCCCGCAGCGTTACCTCTCCCCGAAGCGCTCCCAAGTTCTCGCCATCCCCACCACGCCCTTCCCCGCCGATGACGCCTCGATGGGATACGAACGCGGCTCCAGCATTTCCAAAGCTTGGCGCGAAGCGGTCACCAATTCCGCCATCGAAATCACCAATCACGTTTTCGAAGACATCGACCGCCTCTCGCGCAGTAAGTCCAGCGATAAGGATCGCGCTCAAAAACTTCGCGACTTCTGTGCCACCATGGCCGAGCGCGCCTTCGCCCGACCTCTCTCTGCAGAGCAACGAAAAATCCACGTTGATGGCATCTTTGATCAGAGCAAGGACGACCTCGACTCAGCAGTAAAACGCTCACTTCTTCTCACCTTCACCTCACCCTACTTTCTTTACCCTGATCTCAACGTCAACGCCGAGGGCAAGCCGGATCAATTCACTCTCGCCAGCAAGATCGCGCTCTCCCTTTGGGATTCCATTCCCGATCGCACTCTCCTCGATGCCGCACACAAAGGTCATCTCGCCAACGAAAACCAGATCAACCAGCGTATCGACCGCATGCTCGAGGACCCACGCTCAAAGGAAAAGCTCCACCGCTTCTTCTTCACCTGGCTCAACCTCGCCGAAAAAGATGACCTCAGCAAAGACCTCGAAACATTCCCCGGTTTCGATGAGAATATCATAGCCGACCTCCGCACCTCGCTCTCTCTTTTCATCGAGCAAGTTATCTGGTCCGAAAAGTCCGACTACCGCCAACTCTTCCTCTCAGGCAACCTCCCCATCAACAATCGCCTCGCCGAATTTTATGGCAAGGAAGCCCCCAAGTCGGGCTTCGCCAATGTCCCGGCCGGCAAACACAGCGCCGGCCTCTTCACGCATCCCTACGTCCTTTCCGCTTTCTCCTACCACAAACAAACCTCGCCGATTCATCGTGGTGTTTATTTGAGCCGCAACGTTCTTGGTCGTTTCCTCAAGCCACCCCCGAATGCCATCGAGTTCAAGGACGCCGACTTCAAGCCTGATCTCACCATGCGCGAGAAAGTCACTGAGATCACCAAGGACAACAGCTGCATGTCCTGCCACTCGATCATCAACCCGATTGGCTTCGGCTTGGAAAACTACGACGCCGTCGGTCGTTTCCGCACCCACGAAAAGAAGAAGCCCATCAACGCGTCCAGCGACTACCCCACCCCTGACGACAAAACGATCCGCATCAACGGAGCCCCTGACCTCGCCAAACTAGCCGTCGAAAGCCCCGGCGCCCACCGCGCCTTCATCAAGCACCTCTTCCACCACCTCGTCCAACAACCGACCAACAGCTTCGGCTTCACCACCATGGACGCCCTCCACGAGGACTTCACCAAAAACAACTTCAACATCCGTAACCTCGTCAAAACCATCGCAAAAACAAACGCGACGCACTAACCCCACCGCTCTCGAGGAATGCGAACGGTCCGTCATGGGAACTTCCTTGTCCCGATGACCGCTCTGGATAATATGAATTCATGAAAATTTCAACACTGCCATTATTGATGGCGATCCTGATACACCCTAATCTACGAGCCGAGCAAAAGGTCGAAAGCAACGTCTCCTACGGACCCCATTCGCGTAATGTCATGGACATCTATTGGGACACGGAGAAAAAAAACGCACCGATCGTCTTCACCATTCACGGAGGGGGCTTCAAGAATGGAAGCAAAAGCTACTGCAATCCAGACATGCAAAAGCTCTACCGTGACAAGGGCTGTGTTATCGTCTCGCCAAACTATCGCCTCCTAAAGGAAGGAACCGACGTTGAAATTAAGGACTGCGCCATCGATTGCGCAATGGCGGTGGCTTGGATGCAGGCTAATGCCGCAAAGTATGGAGGTGACCCCAAACGCATCGTTGCCACCGGAGGGTCAGCGGGTGGCTACCTAAGCGCCGCGATCGCCTATCGCAAAAACTGGGATTGGCCGGGCTTCGCCAAGCACAAACCGAAACAACTGAACATCGTAGGCTGGTACGGGGATAGCCCTGCAATTCCGGCCGCAGCGAAAAACTCGCTACAAAAGAACGACCCGCCCGCTTTCATGATCTACGGTCAGAGAGAACATCCTAAAACTCCAGCGAAGCTGGGCCACGACATGCAAGCTCGCCTGAAAGAGGCGGGAATCTGGAATTCATTTTTCTATATTGAAAAAGCAGGCCATGTTCCCGGAAAGCGAGTTCTGATTAATGCCAGGCAGCGAAACGCTGAAGTGTTCAAGGCCTTCGACAAATTTCTCGATCTGGTGTGCTATGGAAAAGGCAAACCCACCAGCGGACAATTTCAAAAGATCACACCGTAATTTAAGGGAATAATTCCCTCCTAAGAAAACTTTTTCTCCTCCCCGGCAGTTAATGGACAAATCGCCATGGAAAGCTCCAACGGCATGACTGATTTCATATCATCGAAAAACTTCCGAGGCTAATCCATAGGCCTACCTTTGAAAATACTTTGGCACCAATAAGAGAGTAGATTACTCAGGGTCTAATCTGCTATTTCCAAAGATTCTCAATAGCAGAAAAGACCACATTCTCGCAGCTTCGGCCTCACCCCCATGGACGCCCTCCACGAAGACTTCACCAAGAACAACTTCAATATCCGCCACCTCTTCAAAACCATCGCAAAAACAAACGCGATTAACTAAGCCCCCCAAACGCCGAGATTCAGGTCAACAAAGGCCACCAAATCAGAGACTATCAGCAGCTGCTACCCTCTATCCTCCCGGTTGATAAGACCGATCCAGATGCACGTAGCCGCCATCGGGATAAATGATCTGCCCGGTCGTATGGCTTGAACGCTCAGACGCCAGAAAAACCACGGCATTCGCCATTTCCTCTGCCGTCGTCATCCTCTTTCCCAGCGGTATCACCGAGCTCATGTCATCGAGAAATTTCTGCGGGTCCTCCTCTGCTGCAGCGAGTCCTTCATACATCGGCGTGTAGACTTCGGCCGGCACTACGGAATTCACACGGACACCGTGCTTCGCCAAATCCAAAGCCCATTCTCGCGTGAGCGCATTCATCGCTCCTTTCGATGCGGCATACCCCGATGTCCCACCCTGCCCGGTCACAGCCACCTTGGAGGTGACATTCACAATAAAGCCATTCGAAGCAATCAAGGCCTCTAGCGCATGATGAGTCAGGGCGTACAGGTGAATCAAATTTTTCTGCAAAGACTCTTTAAAAGCCTCGACTCCAGCACGTAAGGACACCTGATCATTAATCCCTGCGTTATGCACCAGGCCATCGATCCTGCCATACTCTTCCAGAGTTTTCGCAATGGCATTTTGACAGGCCTCCTCGGACGTCAGCTCCGCCTCAATCACCACTCCCCGTCCACATTTTTCGATAAGGGATTCTCCAATCTCCGGTGAGCGCCCGACGATCACCGGAATCGCTCCCTCTTCAGCAAAGAGCTTCACGCACGCGGCTCCGATTCCTTTCGACCCTCCGGTGACGATCACTACCTTATCTTCTAATCCTAAATTCATCGCTTGTTCTACTTTTCCGGTGGCCATTCAAAATGCGTGCCGCTCCGATGCTTCGGGCGATCTTTCCACATCTTCCCTGAGGGAAACGTGTGATCCACCAGAAACTCCTCATGAAATTCCAATCCCCAACCCAATGCCCGTGGCGTGAGATAGTGACCGTCCTTCATCCGCACCGGTTCTTTAACCGCTTCCTGTAAAAAGTCGATATACTCCACCAGCTGCGTGTTCGAGTGCCCGCTCACTGCAATCTGATCCCACATTCCGAAATGCTGGATCATATTGCACAGGGCAATCCCGCCACCGTGCGGACAAACCGGCACACCATACTTCGCGGCCATAAGAATGATCGCCATGACATCATTCACGCCCGCCACGCGCACCGCATCGATCTGACAATACCCGATCGCCCCACTCTTGAGGAGCTGCTTAAAGATCACCGGTGAGGCCGCATGCTCGCCGCAGGCAAAGTCAAACGACGCATCCTTGAAGGTCTCCGACAGCTCGACATAGCCAAGGACATCATCCCTCGCGATCGGTTCTTCAACCCACTTTAACCCAAAGGGTCGATAGTTCTCAACGTGACTCTTGGCCTCGCCCACGCCCCAAAATTGATTGGCATCGACCATTAGCGATTGGTCCGGCCCAATCGCCTCACGCATGAACTTGATCCGTGCAACATCATCATTCAGGTCCATCCCGACTTTCACCTTGAAGGAATCAAAGCCCGTCTCCTGCAACTTTCTCACCGTATCGAGAATCGTCTGATCACTCAGCCCCAGCCACCCGGCCGTGCAATAGGATTTCGGTCCGATCTCGCTCATTTCCTGTTCGCGTTCCTCCTTGTTCGCCTTGCGTAAAATCTCCAGTGCCTCCTCCGGTGTGAGTGCATCCTTCAAATTTCGCCAATCGATGCAGCCCACGACAAAATCCGGCTCTAGATCGACCAACAACTTCCAAAGCGGTTTCCCTTCCGACTTCGCCCACAGATCCCACATCGCATTGAGAATCGCTCCACACGCCATGCGAAACACTCCGTCATGCAACCACCGAAGCTGATGGTGGTCAATCAAGCGACGATACAACTTCAGCGGATCTTCCGTGAACTCCTCGAGCGTTGAACCGATCACCAACCCGGAGAGATCCTCAATCCCGTATCCAATCCAGTCCGTTCCCGCGCCTACCGTGAAGACGACCGACACTCCGCGCAGTCCGCCATCCGTCTCCAAATGTAACACTGCCGAGGCATAGTCCGGAGCCTTGTGAAAGGGATCGGAGCCCAGCATGTCATCCGATGTCGGAACACGGAGATCGATCACCTTGGCCGAAGTGATTTTCATCGCTCTTTAACGGCAGTTTGTTTCTGAACACCGAGGCCATCAATCCCAAGCTCCACGACATCGCCCTCTTTCAAATAAACCGGGGGGTCAAACCCCAAACCAACTCCAGCCGGAGTGCCCGTCGAGATGACATCCCCGGGAAGAAGCGTCATGAAATTGCTCAGATAACTAATGACCTGCTGCACATTAAAAATGAAATCCGAGCTGCTGCTGTCTTGGATCTTCTCGCCATTCAACTTGAGCCACAAATTCAAGTCATTAGGGTTAGGCACTTCTTCCGCAGTCGCCATGTAGGGACCAAAGGGCGAGTATGTATCCGCCGATTTCCCCTTCACCCACTGACCGCCTTTTTCGAGCTGCCATTCGCGCTCAGAATAATCGTTGTGCACGCCGTAACCAGCCACGTAATCCAGGGCATCTTCTTCGCTGACATACTTGGCCTTTTTCCCGACCACGACAGCCAACTCCACTTCCCAATCTGTCTTATCGGAATCCCGTGGAATGACGATCGCATCATTCGGCCCGGCCCAGGCTGTCGTCGCTTTAAAAAACACCACCGGCTCGCTCGGAGGCTCCATTCCCGCTTCCTCCGCGTGCTTGGCATAGTTTAAACCTATGCAAACAATCTTCGAAGGCCGCGCCACTGACGGAGCCAATCGCACTTCAGCAGCTTGCACTTTCGGAAGCGAGTCGCTTTCCGCTTTAAGGAAGCCCGCAAGACGATTCAGTCCATCATTCTCAAAAAAGCTCTCGCCCCAATCTTCGCCAAAGGCAGCACAGTTGCAGATCTCGGATTCGGAAGAAAAGACCCCCGGAACAATCGCATCACCGTCGTAATATCGCGTCAGTTTCATAGTGAAAATTTTCTATCGAAGTAGCGTGCATCCTCCATCGATGTCATATGCCGAACCCGTAATAAAGGAGGCCTTTTCCGAGCATAAGAAGGAAGCCAACTCAGCTATCTCCGAAGGCTTACCCATTCGTCCGATCGGTTGATATTCCGAAAGCTTCTCAAACATCTCCGCGCGTTCTTCCTCGGGATAGTTCTTTTCAAGATAGCCATCAACAAAGGGCGTATGCACCCGGGCCGGACAAATGCAGTTCGAGCGAATCCCCCGATCAATATAATCCTTGGCCACCGAGAGCGTCATCGAGAGAGCTGCTCCTTTCGACATCGAATAAGCAAAGCGATCTTGAATTCCCACCTTCGACGCAATGGACGCCATGTTGAGAACCACACCACCACCTTCCGCGAGCATCTTGGGAACCGCGAAGTGAAGGCAATGATAAATCCCCTTCACATTCACCCCGTAGATTTTGTCCAACTCCTCGGGTGTGGTATTGGTAACATTGCCAATCGAGGCAATCCCCGCGCAATTCACCAAAATATCCACTCGCGGAATCTTTTCAAAAACCGCCCGCACCGACTCGGTATCAGAGACATCGCACTGGAGGCATTCCGCACTTCCGCCAGACTCCTTGATCAAAGCCACCGTCTCTTCTCCCGTTTCCTCTTGCAGATCAAGAATGACAATATGATTTCCATCACGGGAAATCCGCTCGGCAATCGCCCGACCAATCCCTGATCCCCCTCCGGTAATAATCGCATTTTTCATCTTCTCTCTCTGGAACGAGCGTCAGCTTACATCTTCCGTTTCCTTTGCCCACAACAGATCCTCCCTTTTTCACCCGACCAAAACGTCTCCATTCCCGCGATAGAACCAGCATATCTGATCGGTAACTGTCCCAATGGTGTTTCACCGGGTCATCGCCTGCGTAGGACTGATAATCGGCTCCCTCTCGGGAGAAGAAGACGGCTGGGCTTATCGCTCCATCGAAACACCCTTGCTCCCCTCTGTCAAAAACACCGCCTGGCCCAGCGAAGACCTCGACCATTTTATTCTCTCAGGAATCGAGAAAGCCAACTACCACCCAACCAAGACCGCTGAAAAATTCACCCTCGTTCGGCGCGCCTATCTCGACCTCCACGGCCTACCGCCCACCACTGAGCAAATCAACGCCTTCCTCGTCGACGTCCGCAAAGACGCCTGGCCCCGCCTCATTGACGAACTCCTCAAATCCCCCCGCTACGGCGAACGCTGGGGACGCCACTGGCTCGACGTTGCCCGCTACTCGGACACCAACGGCATGGACGAAGACATCGCCCATCCCTCGGCCTGGCGCTACCGCGACTACGTCATTGAATCGTTCAACAACGACAAACCCTTCGACCAATTCATCATCGAACAACTCGCAGGCGATCTCCTCCCCGCGAAGGACCTCGCCGAAAGACGCGCCAAGACCGTCGGCCTCGGCTTTCTCTCCGTCGGACCCAAGATGCTCGCCTGCGACGATCCCGACAAGATGCGCCGTGACATCATTGATGAACAAATGGACACAATGGGCCGCACCTTTCTCGGCATGACCATCGGCTGCGCCCGCTGCCACGACCACAAGATCGATCCCATCTCAATCAAGGAATACTACGGCCTCGCTGGCATCTTCATGTCGACTAAAACCCTCACCAAGTATTCTGTGGTCGCGCAGTTTCACGAACACGACTTCAGCGAAGAAGAGCACAAGAAAACCTGGGCCCAAGTCAACAAACTCGAAAGCAAGCGGAAGAATCAAAAGACGCCGAAAGAGAGGAAAGAAGAGTTGGGCAAACAAATCGCGGCTCTCAAAAAAGACCTCCCCGCACCCTTCAAAATCATGGGCGTCACGGAATACCCGACGCAAGATGTCAAAGTTCACCTTCGCGGCGATTATCTCACCCTCGGCGAAGAAGCTCCGCGTGGTGTCCCCGCCGCCTGGACGCATGGTAAAAAAATCACCATGCCCCAAAAACAAAGCGGACGGCTCGAGCTCGCCCGCTGGATTGCCTCCGCCGAAAACCCACTCACCTCCCGTGTCATCGTCAACCGACTTTGGCGCTGGCATTTCGGGCGCGGCATCGTCCCCACGCCCGACAACTTCGGCGGCCTTG
>Ga0115013_10000082_pt1 | contig 58974 bp, 55 predicted proteins | sample SouAtlMetagenome_2_FD_88686 | JGI IMG/M metagenome (GOLD analysis project Ga0115013, IMG submission 88686) | Marine eukaryotic phytoplankton communities from Atlantic Ocean - South Atlantic ANT15 Metagenome | ecosystem: Environmental > Aquatic > Marine > Oceanic | place: South Atlantic Ocean...
CCTCCGAAACCCTCTGCGGACTCTCCGAACCAAAACATCCTTTTCCCAGACCCAACCTGCAGGAGCGCCTTGATCGCGCACTCGCTAAAGCAAAACCGGACCTCATCTTTGCGTGCTACGGGATGAACGACGGCATCTACCATCCCTTCTCTGAAGAATGCTTTGCGGCCTATCAGAAAGGCGTCAACACCCTGATCGCCAAAGCAGACAAAGCCGGTTGCAAACTCATCCTTCTCACGCCTCCGCCCTTCGATCCCCTCGCTCCCGGCGCCCGGAAAGCTCTTGTCTCTTCGGATGCTTCTTCGTTTTCATGGACGTCCATCTACGAACACTATGACCGCGATGTCCTCACCCCTTATGCCGCCTGGATTGTCAAACAATCCCACCGGGTCGAAGCGGTTGTCGATCTCCACACTGCCATCAATAATTTCCAACAAGCCCAGCGTCAGGAGAATCCCGGGTTCTCTCTCTCCAGCGACGGCATTCACCCTAACAAAACCGGGCATCGTGAAATGGCCAAAGCGATCCACCGAAGCCTATTCGATGAACCTCTTCCCGAGCTCCCCGAAGACCTCGTCGACTTCTACCGCAGACGCCAAAGCGTTCTCTCTCCAGCCTGGATGTCCCACATCGGCCACAAGCGCCCCGGCGCCAAAGCCGGTCTCCCCCTCCCGGAAGCGCAGGCCAGAGCGGCGCAGGTGCTGAGATAATTACTTCGGAGGCCCCAGCATCACACCGTCCATGCGAAGGTGCTTGAACAACTCGCTCGTCTTGGCATCGGTAGCCTTGAAATCTCTGAGCTTTCGCGGCTAAAAGCTCTATTCCACTTCTCCGGCCCGCTTGCTTCTCCCCGAGACCGGATTAACCCTCGCAACCACCTTTCCGGGAAGGGCGACCTCGTATTCGCCCAGCTTGGGATCGGGTCTGGGAAAATCAGTGCTCACAAACTGAGCTCCGCTGGCCAAAGCCTTGTCCCGGCGTTTCCCATCATTAGCCCGCGCTTCCTTCGTGTCAGTATCAGCACGGGTCCTCACCATGAATCCTTTGCTCACGAGCGTTCGAATCTCATCGTAAGATCTCACCGGATCATTCCGCTTCATCCACGCCGCCGCCGGGTGCTCCCTGGCCACACTGGCAAACAAAAGTCTCTTTTCGAGAGTAGGATTCCCCTCCAAATAAATCTCTCGATGCTTCCCTTCGTTATCGAGGCAAAACATCACCTTCCCCCGAAGCGAATCCAATTCCGGCCATCCCTTCTTTAAAACCGCTTCTCTCAGGGATGCCGAATCACCCCGCACTAAATCGGGCGTGATCAATTTCTCCTTCCGGAACACTTTCAGGATTTCCTGTTCCACCGCTTCCATCTGCTTCCGGTCAAAAGGAATCGGCCTTGGCGCAAGCGGCATCTCCGCACGATCCTTCAATTCGATCAGGATCATGATCGGGACATGACGGGGATTCTTCGCCGACCATTTCTCCACCGCCTGCAAGGCTCCGGTCAAGGTCGGGTGCACCGTTCCCTCGTCAATCCCCGGCACATGGATCACCTTCATGCCTGGCTTTTTCATCTCCTCGCTCGTCCCAAAACGCCCCCCTTCCGGATCTGCGAAGATGTCCAACTCGAACTGCCGCAACCCGGCTTCAAGCTGCTGATCCAAGGGCTTCCGTGAATACGCCCAGGCCTCCGCTCCCCGCTTACTAAAAAGTCTGATCAACTTAAGCTTACCGGCCGAAGGGGCGAGGTGGTAGGAATTATGAGTTCCAATCACCTGAATCTCATTCAGCCGAATCCCCTCCCCGCAGAGACCGTTGGTCATCAGGAATAGGAAAGCACACGTTCTCCCCAAGATCTTACTCATCCGCGCCACACTAGATGCCTTCCTCCGAAAACTCGATCACAAATCATCACGCAACACCTCCATCTTGGGAGCCCTGATCTTGACCTCTCAGATCTGCCTAAGAAGCTCTCTCTGGCGAAGATCACCCTCCTCACCGAAGGGGGCTGAATCGAGGCGACCTCCCCTGAAGATAAAATCTACTTCAAGGTGCAATCCGCTCATTAACACTCCGCCCACGTATGCCGAAGAGGCCGTATTCGATCTTTCGGATCTGGCTTTGATTAGTCCTCGTCACCCGAGGAAAAAGCCGCCTAAGATCCCCAATCATGAAACGCAGACAGTTTGCCCACATCAGCAGTCTCGCTCTGGGAGGACATCTTCTCGGTCAGGACAAGAGCTCCACACCAAAGAAGCTCCTCTCTCTCGGACTTGTCACCGACATCCACTATGCGGACAAGCCCCAACGAGGATCTCGCGCTTACCGGGACAGTCTGGCCAAAGCGAAGGAGTTTTCGGCTCTGTTCAAAGAAAAAAAACCGAACGCCATCGTCTCTCTGGGTGATCTCGTCGATGCTGCGCCCACGGTGGATGAGGAGCTTTCCTACCTCAAAAAAATTGTTCCCATCATGAACGAACCCGGCATTCCCTGCCACTATGTTTTGGGAAATCACTGTGTCGACACCCTAACCAAAGAGGAGTTTTTTCAACACGTCAAGACCGCCAGCAAATCAGGACACTATTCCTTTGATGTCAACGGAGTTCATCTCGTTATTCTCGATGCATGCTACACCAAGGACCTGAAACATTACGGCCGGAATAATTCCAAATGGAACGATCCCAACATGCCGCCGGAAGAGATTGCCTGGCTCAAAAAAGACCTCCAGGAGAACAAACTCCCCACTCTCGTTTTCGCCCATCAACGACTCGATCTCCCTCCTGAACACAGCTACGCGATCAAACAATGTCTCGAAGTCCGGAAGATCCTCGAACACTCAAAAAATGTTCTCGCCGTTTTCCAGGGCCATAGCCACAAAAACGAGCTCACGGTAATCAACAAGATCCCCTACTGCACGCTCTCTGCGGTCATCGAGGGGAAGGCAGCAGAAAACAATTCCTACTCCATCCTCGAGGTCTTCGACAACCAAACCGCCAGCCTGAACGGTTATCGCAAACAGGCTAATCGCGAGTTCAAGTCCTAGCCCTTCACGTCGTAACAAAAGACGAGGTCCTGGTCCCGTAAGTAGAGCTTACCGTCCAAGACCACAGGGTGGGTCCAGACTTTGCCATTCGTGCCCTTGCGAAGTTCGGTCTCTTTAGGCATTGGGAATCTTCCCTTTTCGCTGAATCCCTTTGGGGTTGCTTCGGCAATGAAGACCGAACCTTCATCTTCATCGACACAGTAAAGAAGACCATCTGCGTAGTGGACCGCGCCCTTACCAATCCCCTTTCCTCTCTCGCTCCAAACTTTCTCGCCAGTTTCAAACTTCTGACAGACCAAGCCTGCGCCATCGGAAAACCCGTAAAGATAGCCATCAAGGAGCACGACTCCACCATGGTGATTTTTCATTTCAGTATTTTGCCAAACATCCTTCGCCTCCGCACCTGAGATATCCACCAGCTTGCACCCAGCACCATATCCGGAAGTCATATAAACTTTCCCGTCATGAAAAATGGGAGTCGGAATCACTGCCGTGCGCCCCTTGGGCCATTTCGAAGTCCAGAGCAGCTTCCCAGTCTTGGCATCGACACCCGCAAGAGTCTTCATGAATAGTTGCACGTATTGCTTCTTCCCATTCACCTCAGCGATGACCACCGAGGAATACTCCGCTTCATCCGTTAAGTCCTTACTTCTCCATATCGTCTTTCCCGTTTTCTTATCAAGAGCCACAATCGCACCATCTTTTCCACCCGGCGTGACAATCAACTGATCTCCGTCAACCAAAGGCGATTCCGAATACCCCCATTTGGACACCTTACCGCCAAAGTCCTTCACAAATTCCTTACTCCACTTTCGTTTTCCGTCAGCAGCATCGACTGCAGTCAAAGAACCATTCGCACTAATCGCATAGACCACGCCGTCACTCACCGTCGGCGTCCCACGGGGTCCGCTTCCCCATCCCGTATTGTAACCATCGGCAGGGTCATCACCCAAATCCGAACTCCAGACTTCTTTGCCGTCGGCTACATTGAGGCAAATGATCTTGGCCTTTCCATCAATCGTCCCGGTATAATAAACCTTCCCGTCAACAATCGCGGGGCCGCTATATCCCTTTCCACAGACTTGCGATTGCCAAAGAAGCTTCGGCCCGCCATCGGGCCACTTTTTCAATAAACCTTTGTCCGGAGAATGGTCCGTCCGAGAGCCCCCCCGGAAACTGGTCCAGCTACCTTCACCGCCACCGGCATTTCCCTGCTTGGCAACAAATTCCTGATCGACCTTGGATAATCCAGCGAGCAGAAGTTGAACAACTTTGCCATTGGGACGTCTCACGGAAACCTTCCCGTCACTCACGCTCACAAAATCTCCCGACAATGTGCGACCTTGGTTATCGGTCCAAGTTCGAGCATCTGCGGACTGAATTCCCCCGAAAGAAATAGTCGCGGCTAGGGCGAGAAAGAGTGCTGATTTAATCGTCATGATATTGGATAATTACAATTTCCCCGCCTCAGTAAAGCAGGAGCCTTAGCAATACTTCACGGACTCCCCTTCTCTTTCGATGATTCCAGACCGCGCTAGCCCGTTTCCGGCATGAACGTCGGCATCACAATCCCATTCGGGGCTTCAACTTTACCCCCAAATTGCTGAGCCACGTGCAATTCGCAATTCCTCGCGCCTCGGTCATAAAGGCGCTGCACCAAGCCACCCTGTGCCGGAATCAGCATCAAAGGAGACGCGCCCTCGAAATCCGCCAGCGCCCGCGCGATGAGGGCTGCGGCAATCTCGTCGTCTCGCATCACCCCGGGACCCATCATTCGGCTTCCGGGATGATCGACTGAAAAAAGAAAGCCACGGATTTCTCCCCCGGCCTCGTGAACATAGCCCCGCCAAATCCCAGCTTCATTCTCGATGAAGTGCACAAAGTCCTTTCTCCGCCGAATGCCGGAAATCTCTTCTTCAAGCTCCACCAACTCATCCACATCTCTCAATTCCGCTTTTCTCACCTCCAGATCCGAAAGCGACATCAATTTGCCCTCGGGAAAATACATGTCCTGGTAAAGTGCCGTCGGAACAAAACCCATCCGGGTGTAGAGCGAATAGGAATCAAGATTCATCGCGCTCGACACCAACCTCACCGCGAGTCCCTCCGCGCGATCGATCACATCCGCGAGCAAGCGCTTTGCAACACCCTGCCCAGCGAATTTCGCCGAAGCATTCATGATCCCCAGGGACAGGTGGGATTCCCGCCGATGATAAAAACAAGATCCCACTATTTCACCTTCAATTTCAGCGACCAAACAACACCCCGGATCCAGAGCCTCATAAACCTCGGGAAAGATCCGGCAGCCCGACGCATCATCTCCCGGAAAACAGGCGCGATTGAGATTCCGGCGATACCAATCGTTCGTGGAGTTGAAAATCAACTCTGCAAGCAAATCCCACTCTCCTTCACGAAGTTCCCGAATGATCATTTCTGGAGAATAGAGAATCCAGGGTCACTCCGCAATTCCCACCTTCGATTTGTGAAGTCTCACCCCTAAAGTAACCATCTCGCATAAAATGGCCTCTCCCGAAAATAACGGAGGGAGTCCCTTTTAATTATTGAGAATGGGGATTACTTGCTCAAGGCCTTTTCAGCTTGGAGCCAATCTGAGATGTCGTCTCCGGGCTTTCCCGACGACTTACGCTTGAGGTAAATCTCCAGAGCTTTGGCCGTGATGGAAGCTTTACTAGGAGTTTTCTTTCCCGCTTTTTTCGCTACTTTTTTGGAAGCCCCTTTTTTAGTAGCGGCTTTCTTGCTCACTTTTTTGGCAGCAACTTTCTTGGTGTTGGATTTCTTCTTCGCAGCCATGCTTCTGGTCGGCGATCAATGTCGCCGGGCACATCTGTAGCAGGTCGCTGGCCAAGTTAAATAGTTTCGCAACTGAACCCGATGAATCTCAATCCCCTTGCACCATGACCACGACACTTCGTTGATGCGGATGATCCCGATGCTCAAAGAGGAAGATCCCCTGCCAGGTCCCCAGAGCCATCCGACCATCGATAACAGGAACGACCTCGCTACATCCACTCAGCACCATGCGAATGTGGGATGGCATGTCATCCGGACCTTCGTAGGTGTGGATAAAGTAAGGCGTGTCTTCCGGAACAAGATGATCAAAAAAGGCATGAAGGTCCGTGCGCGCGCTGGCGTCGGCATTTTCCATAATTACCAGACTGGCGCTGGTATGCTGGACGAAAACCGTGACGGTGCCTGTCTGGATACCCGACTCGGCAACAACCCCAGAAATCTGCCGAGTGATCTCATAAGTCCCCTTGCCCGATGAGCGGAGCGAAAAGCTGGCTGGATAAGTCGCCATCGATCGGTCAGTTATTTCTTCTCGACCGAGAATCCGGGATAGAGAGCCGGTATCACCTTCATCGTCTTCACTTCCAATCCACGGAGAATCTTAAATTCGACCTCCTGTTTGGGAATTAGGTAATAGAAGGCATTAATCGCGGAGGAATAATCAGACACCTCCCAATCGCCAACCTGAAGAAGAACATCCCCTTTCTGAAACCCAAACTTCTTGGCCGGCGAGTCCGGACGAATGCCCTCCACAAATGCCACGGTGTTTCTGACATCAAGGTGAAGACCCATCCAGCTGTGACCTATTGATTTTGAAACCTTGTAGTTGGCGAGATTGCGAAGAACGGCATCCGCAGGAATCGCGAAGGTCCCCTTACCCAAATCGTTGGTCGCCTGATGACAAATCGCCACGACCTCACCTTTATCATTTTGGAGAGGATGACCTGGAATCGGATTCGTGGAATGATTGACCCGCAAAAATGTCAGCGGCAGTTGTTGATCACTAAAAGTCGCTCCCCATCCGACGACGGCGCTGGTGACTATTTCTCCGTTCTTGCTTGGGAGGTTTTTCAGGCTGTCTCCGCCCTTGAGATTTCGACCGCTTGCGAAACTGACCGGCTTTGCGCCCTTAGGTCCACGAAGCAGGGTCATCCGCGATTTAGGATCCTGAGCAAGTAATTCGTAGAATTTTCCGTCGCACTGCCCCTTCGAAACATCCGCTCCCACGACTCCAACGGTGACATACAAACCATCGGCATCAACCGGGACGAGCTCTGCTCGATGAAATTTTCCCTTAACCGACGAAGGAAACTGGATTTCCTCCCCCCCGACCAGTGAAGGAAAGCAGGCAAAAGACAACGCGCCGATGCTGAAGCAAGCGCGCTGGAAAAATTGGTTCAACATGACGACATTCTTAAAATTCCCGCAGTGTTGTCGAGCTGGATCCGGAATTCTCGATTTTGGGGAAATCAACCGTTGGCAGCGGGGTCCCCTTATTCGGCTGATAGCTTGCCGGCTTCATATTGGGGTCATCCATTTTGGTCGGGTTTCCGCTTGGCCACATAAAAACAGCAGCCATCACTCCGGCGTATGCCGCACCTGCTCCTGCAACCCATTTGACAGACCCCTGTTCACGATACCAGGTTGCCACTCGATCTCTGAACAATCCAAAAGATGATTGCTTTAGGAGTTCTCCACGCTGTCGGGTTTGAAACTCTTCGAGAAAATTCTCAAAATATTCTGGGGGCGGAGATTCATGTCGCTTGAGGCGAATGAGCTTTTGAACGTCTTCTTCTTGGGATTGATTCATCTAACAGGGGCTGGGATTAACGGAGGAATTCCTCCAAATGCCCTCGTAATTGTTGGTGGGCATAAAAGAGTCGCGAGCGCACGGTCCCCTCCGAAACCGAGAGAATTTGGCTAATCTCGGCATGCGGAAGTCCTTGAATATCAAACATGGCAACCACGGCTCTATGGTCATCAGACAGCGCTTGCATCGATTCGTTCAATTTTTTTTGAAGTGCATTAATATCGCTTTGGTGACGGGGGTTGGAGGCATGCCCGATGTCCACCACGGCCTCGTCATTCTGAATCCCCGAATCCACGTCATCCAGGCTCCAGGTGGCGCGACGTTTACGCTTTTTGAGGAAATTGAGCGTCATATTCGTCCCGATGGCATAAATCCAGGTGTAGAAGCTCGATTTTCCCCGGAATCGCTTCAAGGAACGATAGGCCTTCGCGAAAATATCCTGCATCAGATCGTTGGTATCCTCTTTGTGCGAAGTCATATGATAAACCAGCCCATAGAGACGCGGACTGTATTTCACGACCAGCTGGTCGAAGGCCCGCGTGTCTCCATCCTGCGCCAAGCGGACGAGTTCTTCATCGGATTCGGTGGCGGAGATGGAAGACATGTGAGAGGCGCATTGACCGGAAATCCGTGTCAAAAGCTAATATAAGGACAGACCATGTCAGATGTCGTTCAAATTCTTTCGCCACGTTTTCGTTCGATGACCACTCCGACCCAGTCGGTCTCGGGCAAAATAAACTTTTCCAGCTCAACCCGGATGGCATTGACTGGAAATTCAGCGAGAACATACCTTGCGATTTCCTGGGCCAAAGTCTCGATTAATTGTCGCTCTCCCCTCCCGACGAGTTCGCGAACCTGATCAGAGACCGTCTTGTAATCCACGGTCTGCCCAATTTCGTCATCAGTGGGAAAATCCGCTACATCCAAGGTGAGGTGAGCGAGAAGATTCTGGGGCTCGGCCCGCTCCTCCGCCGGCACTCCAACCTGACAGCGCAATTGCAATCCCCGGATGATGATTTGGTCAGCCATGGGCCGACTCTAGGTCCTGTGGAGACGATGGTCAACGAGTTCGAATCAGGCCAGCACTCCTTTGACGACCTTGCCATGCACATCGGTCAGCCTGAACTGCCGCCCCTGATAACGGAAGGTCAGCCTCTCATGATCGATGCCCAGGAGATGGAGGATGGTCGCATTGAAATCATGCACGTGAACCGGGTCCTTTGCGATCCCATAGCCAAGTTCATCAGTCTCACCAAAGACGTGCCCCGGCTTCGTTCCTCCTCCGGCCATCCAAACCGAATAGGCTTCCTTGTGATGATCCCGACCTGCCTTACTCTGCGTCGACCCATCCCCTGAAGTTCCCTGAGCCATGGGCGTACGGCCAAATTCCGCATTCCAAACGATGAGTGTATCCTCTAGGAGCCCCCGCTCCCTAAGATCCTTGATCAAGGCCGCGATAGGTTGATCAACCTGCCGGGCTTTCTTGGGCAAATTGTCAAACACGCCGCCATGGTGGTCCCATCCTTGATCGAAAAGTTGCACAAACCGCACACCCCGCTCCACAAGCCGACGAGCCAACAGGCAATTGTTTGCGAAGCTACTCTGCCCGGGCTTGGTGCCATACATTTCGTGAATTCGCTTCGGCTCGCTTTTAATATCCATCAACTCCGGAACACTCGTCTGCATGCGATAGGCCATCTCATACTGGTTGATGCGAGTGGCAATCTCAGGATCGCCCACATCGTCGAGCGCCACCTGATTAAGATCCTTCACCGCATCCACCACCACCCTGCGTTCACCATGGGAAACCCCATCCGGATTGGATAAGTAGAGAACAGGGTCCCCTTTCGAGCGAAACTCGACGCCCTGATGAATCGTCGGCAGAAACCCACTTCCAAAAGCGCTATTCCCCGCTCCAAGAACCTGTCCCGTGATGAGCACCACGAAGCCGGGAAGGTTTTGATTTTCACTCCCCAATCCATAGCTGGCCCACGAACCAATGCTAGGACGCCCGAAACGTTCGAAGCCTGTCAGCGCGAACATTTGGGCCGGAGCATGGTTAAATTGCTCGGTGTGGAGGGTCTTGATGAAGCACATCTCATCAGCCACCCCTTGAAGGTTGGGCAAAAGATTGGAGATCTCCGTTCCGGACTTCCCGCACTTCTTGAAGGCAAAGCGCTCATCCTTGGGAGTTCCCAACAAGTTGGGTTGCTTCCGGATGAAAGCGAGTTGATTGAGATCAAAAAACTCATCAGGACAAAGCTGGCCGGTGCGCTTTTGCAATTCGGGCTTAAAATCAAAAAGATCGAGGTGCGACGGAGCCCCGACCAAATGAATGTAGATCACTCGCTTTGCTTTGGGCGCATGATGGAGCCCGAGTTTCGCCAAAGGTTGGTCAGTCGCAGCCGCGGCATCCTGATTCATCAGGGAAGCAAAGGCCGCGCTCCCGAAACCGAAGCCGGTTTTTTGGAGAAAGGCTCGACGATTTTGCGTCAAAAATGGATTGGGATTCATCTGTTAGTTACGGGTCATAACCTCATCGAGATTGAGCAAGGCATTCGCGACTTGAAACCAAGTTGCCAATTCGATTTTGTTCTCGTGCTTCGGATTGTAAAAAAACTTCGGGCTCTTCAAAACTGCATTGAGCTTGTTCTGATTTCCTCGATAATATTCTCCACGACTCCTCACGAGTTCTTCAATAATCTTCATCTCACGCGGTGTCGCAGATCTTCCCAAGGTCAATCCAAAGGCATAATTCACACGTTCATTCGGAGCCTTACTCTCCGTGAGAATCCGATCAGCCAGCGCCAGAGCCATCTCCACATAGGCCGGATCATTCAACATCGTGAGAGCCTGAATGGGTGTGTTGGTCCGAGGTCGCTGCACCGTGCAGGAACTGCGATCCGGCGCATCAAAATTCACCATGCTGGGATAAGGCGCCGCCCGCCGATACACGATGTAGATTCCCCGCCTCCAACGATTCTCATCTTTCTGCTCCACCCACTTTGGCTCGTTTCGTCCCGTTTGTCGCCAAAGCCCATTCGGTTGATAGGGCATGATGGGTTTCCCGTGCATCTTGGTCGAAAGTAATCCGGAGATTGTCAGGGCATTGTCGCGAAGACGCTCTGCATCCATGCGAAACCGGGGCGCCCTAGCGAAGAGAAGATTGCGCGGGTCCTTTTCCAACAACTCCGGAGTCAAACGCGAGGATTGTCCGTAGGTTTGCGACATCACAATGGTCTTTAGGACATGCTTCATGTCCCAACCCGACTCCATTAATTCAACCGCAAGCCAGTCCAACAATTCAGGATGAGTGGGCGGCTCGGACTGGGTGCCAAAGTCCTCGAGCGTCGCCACAATTCCATTTCCAAAAAGCTCGGCCCACCAACGATTAACCGCAACCCGGGCAGTTAAAGGGTTATCTCGACGAACAAGCCATTTGGCCAAATCAAGACGATTGGAAGAATTCTCCAACTTGGGAAGTCGGGTCGGTGTTCCCGGAGTGACCTCGACATCGGGAGCAAGGAAATTGCCACGCTTAAGAATATGTGTTTTGCGGGGTTTTTCCAACTCAACCATCACCAGAGTCTGGTCTACCTTCAGATCGGACCGCTCCTTTTTAAGTCGCGCAAGTTGCGCCTCAAGACGGACAAGCTTTGGATCCGAATTTAAAAAATGGCTACGCAAATTTTCAACCTGCTTGGCATTTCGTTTCCCCTCGGACTTTTTCAAAATGGCGACGATCCCTGGCGGCAAACTGCCCGCACCTGAGGGATCAGAGATCGCCGAGATCCTCACATTCCCAATCACCCGCCCCTTGCCGAAGTTCTGTAGGAGTTGAAACACAAACTTCGAGCCACTCGCATTCAGGATTGGCTCGACAAGCTCAAAGGTTGCCTGGTGCGGCCGGCCAAATTGCGGGCTGATGGCCCAACCGGTCTTCGCCTTGCCATCAATAGCACCTGCCACCCCCCAGTTCTTCTGAGAAAAATCCGCCTCCGCTTTTTGCAGAGCAATTGGTCGCTCTTTCCCGCCCTCCTTGAGCGCGGCCCTAAATTCATGCAGCACAAAATTGGGCCGCACAGCATCGCCCCGGCCAGGCCCCTTCCCTGGAAGATCGGGATGAGGCAGTGTTTCCAACCTGAATCCGGTGATGTCTCTCAATTCGGTCTCCACCTCCACGGTGTATGTCGCAGTGTCCGGCACCTTCCCGGTAAGCAAGACAGAGCCATTCTTCAAGACGCGATGCTCATCCCCGCCGGAGGATTGAAACGCCGTGACTTTCATCGCCTGCCATTTCGGCTGACTTGTCAGAGAGGCCAGCGCCGATTCCTGCCAGGCCACAAATTCTGATTCAGAGCCTTCATTCAACTTTTCACGCTCGCGGGTGAGGTCAGCGATCATTTCATCAAGCTGATCTGCCTTCCTCTGTTGTTCCGGAGAGAGGGGCAAGTCCAGATATGGCCCCACAAAGTCGTGCGAAACGTCGTTCTTATTGGAGGGCGGCTGAACCTCGATCGGGGTGTTATTGAAGTAAGCGAAGAGGGAATAATAATCCTTCATCGTGAAAGGATCGAATTTGTGATCATGACACTGCGCACATTCCAGAGTAACCCCCAACCAAACCGTTGCCGTGGTATTGACCCGATCAAAAACCTGATTCATGCGATTCCCCTCGGGACTCACTCCAGCTTCAACATTGCAGGTGACCGTGCGATGAAATCCCGTTGCAATTTTTTGGCGCAAATCCGACTTGGGAAGAAGATCCCCAGCGAGCTGCTCAATCGTGAATTGATCGTAAGGCATGTTGGAGTTGAGAGCATCAATGACCCAGTCGCGATAGGCCCACGATGGCCGGAGCTGATCGGCCTGAAATCCATTCGAATCGGCATAGCGTGCCAAATCGAGCCAATGCCGCGCCCACCGCTCTCCAAAACGAGGTGAAGCAAGAAGCCGATCAACCTCGGCTTCGTAATCCCCCCCGTTGGAAAATCGCTCGAAATCATCAGGAGATGGAGGAAGCCCAATTAAATCAAGCGAGAGCCGACGCAAAAGATTCCCTGAGGTCGCAGGCTTTGAAAACTTCAACCCCTCTTGTTCAAGTCTACGTAGAATGAAAGTATCAACCGGCTTATTTCCCGGGACAGACGCTCGAACAGGAGAAACCCAGGCCCAGTGCTCTTCATACTTAGCCCCGGAGGCAATCCACCTCTCTAAAAGCTTCTTTTCTTTTTCAGTAAGAGTCCGCTTGGCATCCGGAGGGGGCATGAGCTCTTCAGGGTCCTTGGAATAAATGCGCGCGATCAACTCGCTCTCGTCAGGCTTTCCGGGAACCACAGGATCGGCAAACTCTCCTCCTTCCGTTGCACCCTTAAAAGTATCGAGCCTCAGGCCACCCTCCCGGGATTTTTCATCCGGCCCGTGACAATGAAAACAATTCTCGGCCAAAATCGGACGAATCTCACGGTTAAAATCCGGAGCATCTCCCTCCGCCTGAAGAGCCATCCAAGGAAGGATCAACAAAGATGCAATGACTCTCCGAATGAGCATGATTGAGACTTACTCTATTCAGACTCCTCGGGCAAGCGAGCTGATCCCACCTTCGTTTACACTTCAATCTTCATTATTTTTAATTCAGAGAATCCGCCCACTTTGGACTGATCGATATTCACAACTTCAGATCCGTCAATGCGCCACCGTGTAAAGAAAATCGATTGCCCCGTATGTAAGAAAGATGGATCTTCCATTGCACGCAAAAGAAGCAAGACTTCGCTACGAGTCCGATCCTATGATGAACAAGAATGACCTCCGTATTTTTAAAGCTGCTTTGGTGACAACCGCCATGCTACTGACGACCAATGCCTCGGCAAGAAAACCGAATATGGTGGTCATCGTCGCTGACGACCTGGGCTACGCCGATTTGAGCTTCCTCCCTCAGTCGCCAAAAGATGTCAGCACGCCGGGGATTGATCGAATTGCTAAGCTCGGCACCTATTTCTCGGACGCCTATGCCACCGCACCGATTTGCTCGCCCTCCCGAGCCGGACTGATCACCGGACGCTACCAACAGCGTTGGGGGAATTTCTGGTATGGTCAGGGCGGGCTGCCCCTCTCCGAGTTCACCATCCCTCAGGCTCTCAAGAAGCAAGGCTACTTCACCCAGAAAATCGGCAAGACCCACCTCAATGGCGGCGCAGCGCAACATCCACTCGACCACGGATTCGATGAGTTCCTCGGATTCATCCACCACACTTGGGATTACATCCGCCTCTCACAAAAGGATCTCGATGCCTACCGCGAACGGACTGGTAAAGGAAAGGGGTTGGGAATCCTCAACGTCGGCCCGCTGCAACGCAATCGCGGGGAAAAGGCTTCATACGAGGACAACGCATTCACCACTGAAATCTTCACTGGCGAGGCAATCAAAACCATCCGCGAAAAATCGGCGGCGAAGACGCCATTTTTCATCCAACTGGAGTACAACGCAGTCCACATGCCAACCTACGTTACCGATCCCAAATACGCCAAGAAGGCTGGCTACGAGCAGCCAAAGTGGGATCGCGATGCTAGGCAATGGAGGTTCCCCTTCTGGGAGCCCAGAGAAATGTCATGGGGTGAGTGGCACAAGAAATGGGGTCACCTTGGCAAAGTCGATCCCCTCGGACGTAAACGATATTTGGCCAACCTCATGGCTCTCGACGATGGGATCTCAAAATTACTAGACAGCCTGGAGGAGGCCGATCAGTTAAATAATACCATCCTAATCTTCCTCTCCGACAACGGCGGAACGATCAATACTTACTCCAACAATGCTCCCCTACGGGGCTACAAATACATGTTTGGCGAAGGTGGTATCCGCGTCCCGCTCATCGTGGCGTGGCCAGGAAAATTCCCGGGCGGAATGAGCAACAACAGCCTCGCCTCCGCAATGGATATCTTCCCGACATTGCTTGACCTTTTGGACTCCGAAAGGCCAGAGAATCTTGATGGCAAGAGTCTCGTTCCCACGCTCAAAAAAAAGGAAACCGGTGGCGTGCACGATTACCTCTGCTGGAGCGACGGGCGCGGCGCCAGTGTCATTCGCAAGGGCCCTTGGAAACTGATCAGCTCAAAGGGCTGGAAGCACAGTAACTTCCAACTTGACGAACAAGGCATCGCCAAACCGGCTCCCGATTCCAAGTACCCGGACGGCACGGCCTTATTCAACCTAAAGCAAGACATCGGTGAAACGACCGACGTCTCCAGCAAACATCCAGAGATCGTCATGGAACTCTCCGCCCTTTACGATCAATGGCGCTCAAAAATGAAATCCAAGGGTAAGAAAGGCAAAGGCAAGAACTCCAAGTAGCCACTCTACCTCACCTTTTTCGTTTTCCTGGACTTTGACTTCCCTGCTCCAAGGTAATCCTGCATGCGACTCACATAGTTCTGGTGACTGAATTCACATGCCTTCATCGCCTCCATGTAAGATGCCGTGCCGTCTCCAATCCAATCGATAATGTTGAAGATTTTCAACGAAGCATACGAACTCCCGGTGAGCAACTCGTTCCAGGTTGACTGCGCAATCGCCTTATCCCCTTCCCGATAGAGAATCCACGCTGCTATTGCCCGAACGTGATGAGAATCATCCCTCAGGGCTTTCTTGATGAGCTTCTTATCGAGCGACACCTTCCCTTGCAGATTGAAACAACCGACGATTCCCCAGTAGCGAATCCCGGCACTCTTACTACCGAGTAGCTTATACAGAGCGGGCAGAGTAGTGGGGGCTTCAGTAAGCGCGACCGAGGAAGCTTTCTGCAAACCCTTAAGATCGTATAACTTAGGATCGCGCACCACCTCATAGATAGTTTTCCCAGCATCTTCAGAAAGCTTCACCATCTCACTCTCGGGAAGCAGAGCCGAATCAAAATTCTCCACCTGCCACTTATCGAGCGCCGCACTCAGACGAACGACCTGTTTGGCATACTTAGGATCTTTGGCCAAGTTGTCGACGTTGTCCGGATCGACCGAAGTATCGTAAAGCTCGATCATCGGTTTCGTTCCGAAAAAACGGCCAGTCACCTCGTTGGTCTTGCCAGCTTTGTAATGCGCCTCCCAGGCCTGAGTCGCTTTCATCTTCCAGAGATAGTTCAAGTGCTGCCCCCAGGGCGCGTAGGGCATATAGTTTCTGATGAAGAGAAATTTTTCATCACGAATCGCCCTGACATTGTCACAACGTTCATCCATGCGCGCCCGAAAGCTGACATGGTAGTCACGCTTCTCGGCTTTGGGACCGAGAAAGATCTTTCCCTGCATATAGTCAGGAGTCTCGGCACCACAAAGGCTCAACCAGGTCTTGGGCATGTCGATGAAGCTTATCAACTCGTCGATCTTGCTGCCGGGATCGGATGGCCGGAGATGTTTGAACTTCTCAGGGATACGAATGATCAAAGGACAATGTGTGCCGCTGTTGAACAGGAAACGCTTGCTCCTCGCGATCACCCCACCGTGGTCGGAGTTGTGAACGACGATGGTATTTTCGGCAAGACCGGCGGACTCGAGATCGGCCAGGGCTTTTCCGATATCCGCGTCCATTTTTTTCATCTGGTCGTGGTAGTGCGCATAGTTTTTACGGATATCGGGAATGTCCGGATGGTATTTCGCGAGACGGACCGCATCGGGGCTATGCTCAGTGTTATTGACATCGCCAAAGGCCCGCGATTCGTGCGACTTGGTATTATTGATGACCATGAAGAAAGGCTCACGGTCTTTGAGGTCTTTCCAATCAACCTTGTTCGAATCCCACGGGCTCCTGTCACTCCGCCCGCCAATATTGTAGTCGGTCTTTCCCGCATTCACCACGTAGTAGCCGGCCTTTTTCATCAAGTCGGGATAATACTGAATCTTGTCGTGCGGAATCGGATAGCGACTGCGCATCGGGTGGGTGCCCATTGACACTGCGTACACGCCGGTGATCCAGGTCGAGCGCGATGGCGCACAAACCGGTGCATTGGCATAACAATGGGTGTATTGGAAACCCTCACGCGCCAGTTTATCGATGTTCGGAGTTTCAGCATGAGGATTTCCGTAGCAACCAATCCAGTTAACATTGTTGTCCTCACAAGTGAGCCAGAGAATATTGGGACGGTCAGCCGCGCTCGCGATAGCGCTGCCGAATAATAGTAATGGGATAAGGTTTTTCATCATGTCCAGAGGCTTCAAACGTTCCAAATACGCAATTACTAACGCATTGCCGCAAAAAAAACGATAACGCCAATAACAGCTTATGCTGAACTCTCAAGCCATTCGCGAAAATCGCTCAAATGGTCGAAGAGATGAGTCGGATCATTCGCGATCAAGCGGTCCACCGGATCATAGCCGGTGGCAACAGCCACGGAATCCACCCCGCCGTGTTCTGCGGTGTGCAGATCATGAGCCATATCCCCCACGAACGCTGTCGTTGATCTGTCAAGTTGATGAGTGTCCAGAATCTCACCAATGCGGTCCCGCTTATCGATGACTCCCGCATAGATCGATTCAAAATGTCCCGCGAGCCCGAACTCGCCGAGTTGCTTGTGAAAAATCCTCCGATCCATACTCGAAAGAATGAAACAACGAATCTCTCTCTCCTGACACCATTCGAGCATTTCACGAGCGTGAGGCAAAACCGTTACGCCCTGTGGTGATTCGCTAAAAGCGGAGCGAAAAGTATCCTCCAAGTCTGCAATCGGAACGCCGGGAAGGACATCCTCATAAAATTCCGGATACGGCAGACGAAAACGGCGACGAAATTCCTCTCTCCCCATAGGGGCGACCCCGAACTTTTCCAGCACCGCATTGGTGGCATACAAGGTCGGCGGAAGATCATCCACCAAGGTCCCGGACCAATCCCAAAGAAACGAACTGTATTTCATCCTTATCCAATAGTCAGGCGAAGTGACTTGATATTGTCCTCGCCCAATTCAGACTGCAATTTGCGAAGCAGCCCAGGCTTGAGCTGTTCCAGATGGTAACGCATTGAGGGCTGCAGCACCCTCAGAGTGAGACAACCTTTGCGAAGGCTGGCCGGTTCGGTCTGCTTGGCAACCAACTCTCCAGCCAAGGTCCGCCAGGTGGCTTTGACTTCCTCTTCATTGAGCCCCCCCTGAATCCCAATTGATTCCAGAATGGCCTCAATATGATCTGACGCCGGACTGATATTTTTATTAAGATCCAGTGGCTTGGGCGCACCGACCCAGTCACGCGTCACCTGCGCTCTCATGCTGCGGCGACCCTGCTCTTTCTTGGAGCCAAGTTTGCGTCGCATTATTTCATAGGGGGATAAATTTACTCTCCGTCGTCGCCAATTGCCTCGACGGGGCAACCTTCCATGGCCTCAACGCAGTGCTCTTCCTCTTCAGAAGTCTCAGGTTGCTTGTAGAGATATGAGTAGCCTTCGTCATCAGAACGCTGGAAATTCTTGGGGGCAGTCTCACGGCAGAGGTCACAGTCGATACACTGGGAATCGACATAATACTTACCGCCCACGTTTTCGGGGTTTTTATCTTCTAGGTCAGCCATGGCCTTACATGTTTTCTTTCGCCCAGCCGCCTCAAAGATGCAATCTCTTTTTACGCCCCGATTCGCTCTTTTCAAGTGGCCTCCCACCCTGTTAGCTACCCCCAATCACTCATTAGCTATGAATAACAACAATTCTTCAGAGGATTTCTGGGATCTCGACGACGACGATCTCGATCTCGACCTCGCCCCCCCCTCTCCCGCAGAGGAACCGACTCCTGAGCCTATCAAACAAGAAGCCCCGGAGCCTGCCGCCGCCTCGCCAGAGCCCGCTCCCACGCCAGCACCCCCAGCTGAAAAACGGGAAAAGAAGAAGGAAAAAGGCAAAGTATCCAAACTTTCGATTATCGAAAAGATCTCCCTCCTCGCCGTAATCACTTTTCTCGGTGGAGTAGCCGCCTGGGGTGTCTCACTCTACTACAAGCATGCGCCGGAAGGCGAATTGATCTCCTTTGACACCGATTTTCCAATTAAGGGGGATTCCGTCACGGTGTCCGAGGTAGAAACCTGGTGGCGATCGCCGGTGCGCGAAGGAGACGACGCTGACCGCGGAGTCCGCCTATCAATCAACCTTATCCCCTGTGCACGCATCAAGATAGAGGATACCCAAGACGCCCTCCTCTGGGTTACTTTCCGCAATGGCGACAAAAACCTGATAGGGGACCCCATCAACCTGGCGATCTCTAATGGCAAATTCATAGAATCGGGATCAGAGGAAATTGAGATCCATTCCACTTCCGGATTCGAAAACGCTTCAAAAATTAACGCTTACACCAATGGCGACATTACCCCTTGGTCTGTCGTCGTGATAGAAGCGAATGCTGACCAAGAATTCAGCAGTGAATACGATCCTTTCTTAAAAGTCCGTATCGAGGCGAAAGTTCCCGAAGAAAACGAAGTAGATTAATCCATGTCAGACACACCTACCGCTCTGGTGCCTGCCGAAGGTTGGCACGTCTTGCATCTCTTTTATCAGATCGACCACGGACAATGGAGTCTCCTCTCGGACAGTGAAAAACGCGAAGCAAAGACCCAACTCAGTGAGCTGGTTCAAGAAATCCGCTCTCACAAAGACACTCAACTCCTGACCTACGCCATCGCCACGCCCAAGGCTGACATCGGCTTCATGCTACTGACACCTGACCTTCATGATCTGACCAGTTTCGAAAAACGCCTCACTCTGGGTCTTGGAGTCGACATACTCACTCCCACTTACTCTTATCTCTCGCAAACCGAGCGCTCGGAATATACCACCACTAGCGAGCAATACGGGAAAGACACTCTTATTGGCGAACAAGGCCTCACCGAAGGCAGCGAAGAATACGAAGCCGGGCTCAAGGAGTTCGACGAACGCATGAAGCACTATCTCCAACACCGCATGTATCCGGTCCTCCCCGACTGGCCCGCCATTTGCTTCTACCCGATGTCCAAACGCCGGGCTACTCACGACGAATACAACTGGTATTCCCTCGAATTCAAAGACCGTGCCAAGCTCATGAAGGGGCACGCCACTACGGGCCGCCGCTACGCCGGGAAGATCCTCCAACTCATCACCGGATCGACTGGTCTGGATGAATACGAATGGGGCGTTACCCTGCTTGCCAAGGATACTCTCGACATCAAAGCAATCGTCTACGAAATGCGCTTCGATGAAGTCTCCGCCCGCTTCGCCGAATTCGGTGACTTCTACATTGGAATGCAATTGCCTCTCAACGAACTTTTCAAACGAGTCTGCCTCTAGTATCATGAAAATCGCCCTGACCTGCCTGCTTCTTGTCGTCCTCGTATCCTGCTCGCAATACCAGCGGGACTTTCAAGAAGAAGTGAAGAAGAAAGCTCCTGAGGAATCTGTCGAAGGAGCGTGGAAAGGCGAATGGAAAAGCGAAGTGAACGGACACCACGGTCCAGTCTGGTGTCTCGTCTCAAAAACGCCCAACAAGGAAAAAGAGTGGATCTTTCGCTACCGCGCCGGGTGGGGTTTCCTCCAATTCGGAGACTACAAACACGTGGTTGAGGCTGACAAAAAAGACAAGACTCTCCCCCTCAACGCTTCAATGAAACTCCCCGGGAACTTCGGCACCTACAACGTTAAGGGAACTCTCACACCCAAGAAGTTTTCCACCCGGTTCAAAGGTAACGGCGACAAGGGCACGATGGTTCTGGCCCGACCTTAGTCAACTCTCGCACCAAGGCTCGGCCGAACTAATCTCTTCGTTTATCTCCACTGCAGCGTCCCGTAGCTCTCTGGTGGCGAAGAGAACCGCAACATAGCCACCGTGTCCTCCACCGCAGTATTTCTGGGCCAGGGCACCTTCGACTCTTGAAAGCTCATTCATCCCCTCTTTGAGCTGAACCTGGTAAGACATCTCCACTGCTTCAGCCAACATTTCGACGGATTCCTCCATCACCGCTTGACGTGCTTTCGCCCCGGCGGCCTCAATCAAATCGTAGTCCCGTTCAATATCAACCGACCCCGGTGTGTCATGCTGACTTCCGGTCCACAGGAGAGCCATCAACCCGTCTAGGAACGATCCATCACGCTTGAAGTCAAGCTGCGGCCTTTGCCCGCTTTTCCAGACACAAATTCCTGCTTCCCGAATGACAGCCGGGTCCTGCCAACCCACGCCCAAATTCAATTCCGCCTCAACGGAATCCCGACCCTCTAACAAGGCCCAAGCTCCACTACCGCCCAGTCCCGCCTTCTTTTCGTATGGCCAATCATGCAAACTCACCTTGGGCGAGATCGCGCAATTAACGATAAATCCACCCCTCCGTGAATGCCTCGGTACATCTAGCCAGCCACCCGCAAAATCAATTCTCAGCGGCACCTCCCTCGGCGCGGCAATCCGCTGCACAATTTCCGTCGTCGAGATCGGCTCGATCTGCGGAGGCGTCTTCGGGAGAATCACGTAGCGACATGCGATTTCGTCGCAGAGCGCCCTCTTAATATCGCCATAGCGATCATCTTCCGTCACCGCCAAAACATCCGGCCTTAGCTTCCTGAAGATTGGCTCGAAATCCAATCCCTGCACTTCCCCGTCACCGCTGACCACTTGATCAACCATCGGCAAAGCTGCCAATAAGGCCGCCTTGTGATCATCAGGGAGAGATGGCCTCCGGGTTTTATGAGACCAAAGAATCCCCTCATTGGCAAAAGACACCGTGAGGTGATCCCCTAAAGCCCGAGCCTCGCCAAAAAACTGTAAATGTCCTGCATGCAGGAGATCATAGCAACCGGAAACAAAGACACGGACCATTGTGCGCCTACTCAAGCAGGCCCAAATTAGCCGACAAGTATTTCTAAGACCTTCAGCCTAATTTCCCCTCGTATTTCGACGATTTTGCCCAATCACTCGCGATAATTTTCACCCGCTATTTCCAGCAACTCCGCTTCGAGCTCTTTTGCCACTGTGGGGTTCTTCTCAATCAGGTTGACTTTTTCACTTGGATCATTCGACAGGTTATAAAGATGGTAGGGCTTTTCAAATGACTTTCCTTTGGGTCTCTGACGGCCTCCGGATCCGCTTCCCAAGACTAACTTCCACGGTCCTCGACGAATCGCGAACAAGCCCGAGGCCAACTGATTGATGATACCGGGACGCTTTGACAACTCCCCTTTCTCTCTGACCTTGGGCAGGAAACTAAAGCTATCCTCCCCCGCTCCCTCGGGTAGCTTCTGCCCCAGGGTCTCGGACACCGTTCCCAGGACATCGCCGGAGCCCATGTCATCAGCGAGGATCAGAAGGATATTCGGTTTCTGATGCGCAAACACCGCAATGCCAAGGCTCGCTCCAATCACCAAAATACGAGTGAAGAAATTCACCATAATATCCTCCAGACGCCGTACATCCGCAGACTTATCGAGAGAGATGCAATTACCCAGGGTATCCAGCACCTGCAACTTCTGGTCACCACCATTCTCCTCTCGTTCACTTTAGTAGGATTTGCGCAGTCTCTTCGCCACCGTCAAAATCAATAATACCGGAAGCATCAAAAACTACCAAACCTTCTCAGCAGCCTTCAAGAGCCCCGGAAAAAGCGGACCCATCCACCTCGTCTTTACCCACCCAAAAAGAGGTCGTCTCATGTTCTTCGACTGGGTTCAATTCGACTGAATCCCTGTAATAAGACAAAACTCAAGGATCCAGCGCTCTTTAAAAAGAAGCTATTCATCGCTTGGTCTTTTATCAAAAAAGCAATATCGTCACTTCCCCGGTTGAACTTCGCCGCTCCCCTTTTAGACCGTTGTCCAATACACTATGAGAGTCGCTATCATCTCCGATATCCACGCCAACCTTCAGGCGTTGCAGGCTGTCTTGCAGGATATCAAGCAGAACAACATCGACTCCATCGTCTGCCTGGGTGACATCGTTGGATACGGTCCCCGCCCCAAGCAGGTTCTTGAAGAAGTTACCTGCCGAACGGAAAACATTATCCTGGGAAACCACGACGCGGTCATTGGAAATCGCCTCAATCCGAACGAATTTAACGACAATGCCCATGAGGCCATTGATTGGACCCGCGAATGTCTCGGAGATGATTCCGCAAGGTTTTTTGGCAAAGTTCCCACCACGCTGCAATTCGACGACGTTCTCTGCGTGCACGCGGAAGCCGCCGAACCTGAAAACTGGAACTACATCACCAACCCTGAATCAGCGCTTCCCTCCTTTCTCAATACCGATGCCGACCTGATTTTCATGGGCCACACCCATTTGCCCGGCATCTTCAGCTTCGACCCCGCCACTGAACAAGTCATTCAGACCCCGCCTCAAGACACCTTCTTCAATCCACACCAGCGCCACCTGATCAATGTCGGGTCGGTCGGGGATCCTCGTGATGGCGACATCAACGCCTGCTACACCATCCTCGATATGGAATCACAACGCGTGAGCTTTCGGCGTGTTCCATTCGACTACGAAGCATTCCGCACCGACCAACTCTCTACCGGGCTCAAACACAAATCGTGGTTCCTGAAACTCATCGATTCCCAAACCCAGGATATTGCCCCCATGGGTGACATGACCGCCCGGCCGACCTCACTCGTCACCGGGCACATCAATCGTCGAATCCCCTCCATCTCGCTTTCTCCCTTGGTCGATACTCCGACCAAACTCGCTTCGGCGGAAAAGAGTCAAAACCGCCTCGCTTTCTTTGGCGTCGCTGCGATCGTTATTTGCTTCATTGGCCTGATCATGGTCATCAGTTCAAATTCCAGCAAGCCATCGGAGGATTCCTCCGACACTCCCGCAGTCGCCGACAAGAAAAAGAAGAGGCCCAAGAACACCCCACCGGTTAAACCATCCCCCAACCCACCAAGGGTCAAAACCGCCTCCCCTTCGATCGCCAAGATCACGGATCCAGCAACAGATATTCCCGAACCTCCGATCCCCGACCCCATTCCTTACCCGACTCCTGATCCCGCACCCGAGATCACTCCTCCTGTCGTTCAGAGCAAGATGATCGACCAACTCGCGGAAGCTTTTTTTGCAAGGGACTATGAAAAAACAAAAACCCTTGCTGAGAAAATCGGTTCTGATGACCTTGAATTAAAAGAACTCAGCAGAAAATTCATTAAAGCTGACAAAACTATTCTGGAATCCTTCCGTCATGAAATCGGAAAGAAAACCAGCATCACTTTTACCAAGAACAGAAAAAAAGAAGTTCGAATTGAAAAAATCTCAGAGGAAAAACTAACCTGCAAAGAAATTTCAGGGCAACGAAGGGTCGCGGAATTTACTCCTGCTGATTTTGACCTAAGCTTTCGACTTGCCCGCTTGGCTTCTACCGACGACCCAATTTACCACCTCTACCAAGGAATCGAATCTGCCCACTCCGATAACTTCCCCCTCACCCGGGCCTCATTTGACAAACTTCCTCCTGAATTAGGGTCAGCCCTGAAACGAGCCTTGATCAAGGATGTTGTCGCTGACGGAGAAGCTGAACTCTTCGTATTGTTAGACGAGAACAACATTCCCGCCGTGGGTGGAGATCTCAAAAAAACGATTGATGCCATTTGGAGTGGCCCGAAAGATCTGGAAGCCACCAAATCCCTTCCGGGGAAAATCGAGCTCATTCGAAATAAACTCACCGAGGTCGAGGCTAGCGAAGACCCCCTCTACTTGGAGCTCGCCCGTCTTCAAAAGGCATTTTCCACAGACTATCGACCAGGACTGATTGCTAAATTCTTCAACAACCCAGACTGGAAAGAAGACCCCGTTTCCACGAGAATAGATCTAATCGTTGACTTCGACTGGGCCAACGAACCTGAGGAGGGTGTCACCCCTAACCAATTCTCCACCACCTGGACCGGATTTATCAAACCTCCTGAATCCGGCACCTACGAATTCAAGGTCGATTTTGACGACGATATCTACATCACATTCCAGCAATCCAGTCCAATTTTCACCAAAGACCACCAAGTGTTGAAGTTCGAGCTCCCTCTTGAAGCCGGGACATTCTCTCCCTTCGAAATCAAACACATCAACTGGAGTGGCGAGGCCAAAGCCAAATTCCATTGGAGGCCAAAAAGCGAAGGTGGCTACACCATCGTCCCCAAGGAAGCTCTCTTCCACCGCCCGCCTGAGGAATAAGCCGCTACCACATGCCATACTTGGCATAGGTCATGGCATACCAGGCCAGAGTCGCATTGGCCACGCCGTGCATCACCACGCAGGCGAGCAAGCTCCGCGTCCAAACAGCAACACCGAAAGTCAGGGCTCCATAAACAAAAGCCCCCGCCCAGTCGAGCGGAGCATGAGCCAGCATAAAGGCCCCGGTCACAACGAAGAATGAAATCCACGCCGGCTTTCCAAAAGGAACCTTCCAGTAATTTCCATCCATTTTCAGGAGAAACCTCATCAGAAATCCCCTCCAAAAAATCTCTTCCACCAAGGCCACGATCACCACGGCCCGAAAAACACGAAGAGTCAGCGAGGCCCAATAGGCCATCGGGTCGCTAAAGACGCCCGGATCAAACCCTTCTTTCCGGGGAGCCAATCCTGAGAGCTTTTCAAAAAAGGAATCCGGCTTCCCAGTCATTTCGTAATAATCATAAAGGGTCGTCGGCAAGAGCCAGGCTGCAATTCCCACAAAACCAGCCGCAGCTCCAATCCACACTTTATTCGACCACTTCAGCTCATAGTGCCGCCAGAAAAAGATCAGCACCACCAATGTGGCGACCGTTTGCAGGGGATAAAAAAACTGCTCCGGCCAATGACGATACCACGGGGCGTGATCATGCTCCCAGAGCATTGCCTCTCCCACAAATTGGTAGAGCAACATGAAAACCATGAAGACTGCGAATGGCACAACATGCGCCAGGGTTCGGTCATTCCGCCAAATTTTCAGCTGCTCCATCATCAGCTTAAAGTGTTCCGATATAGCGCTCCATTGAATCCATCGCTGATTTCAAATCATCCATCCCGGTCGCGTAGCAACAACGAAGGAACCCTTCGCCACTCTCTCCAAAAGCATCACCGGGAACAGCCGCAACCTGCTCGCTTTCGAGAAGCCCCATTGCAAAATCCTTACTGCTCAATCCAAACTTACTAATATCCGGAAAGACATAAAAGGCACCACCCGGACAATGACAATCAATCCCCATTTCGTTGAAGCGTCCCACCAGGAAATCCCGGCGTTGATGATAGCTCTCTTTCATCGCGAGATAAAGATCCTCTCCTCCAGTCAACGCCTCAAGAGCAGCAGCCTGGCTGGTAATGGGAGCACAGAGAATCCCATATTGGTGGATCTTCATCATTGCTTCAATCAGAACCGTTGGAGCGCACGCATAGCCCAGACGAAACCCGGTCATTGCAAAGGCCTTTGAAAAGCCATGAAGCAAAATCGTCCGCTCCCGCATTCCCGGGAGCGCCGCGATACTCAGGTGCTCTTCCTCGTCGTATCGCAATTCGCTATAGATCTCATCACTGATGACAATAAGGTCGTGCTCGATACAAAGTTTGGCGATTCCTTCTAGGTCCTCACGCGACGCCACCGCACCGGTCGGATTAGTGGGAAAATTCAACATCACAATCTTGGTTCGACTTGTGATCACTGCCGCTAACGCTTCGGGCTTCAGCGAGAAGCCATCCTCTTTCTTCGTCGCCACCGCCACGGCCACGCCGTGTGACATGACAATACTTGGCGAATATGAGACATAACACGGCTCGTGATAAACGACCTCATCTCCCGGATTCACCAAGGCCCGCAACGCCAAATCAAGCGCCTCAGAAACCCCCACCGTAATGAGGACTTCATCACTCCCTCGATAAGGAACATGAAAAAACATCTCCACGTATTCCGAAATCTTTTCGCGAAGGGAAAGCAGGCCCAGATTTGAGGTATAACTCGTCTCCCCGCGGTCCAGCGAACGCATCGCGGCCTCGCGGATCGGCCAAGGAGTGACGAAATCAGGCTCTCCAACCCCCAGTGAAATCACGTCATCCCGGCCAGTCACCAACTCGAAGAAATCGCGTATCCCCGAACGGGGAATGGTCTGCAGGTGGCTGGCCAATTTTGAATTCAAATCCATGGGAGCAATTAGCTTATGGCGAGACTGGAAGGCGCTCGACATCGCCATCATCCCCGAAGAGGAATCCGTTTTCTTTATACGATTTCAACCGGAAGTGAGTCGCGGTGGAAATCACCCCTTCGATCGTGCTCAACTTCTCAGAAACAAAAGCCGCCACTGAGAGAAGATCTTTCCCCTTCACGACCACCAGTAAATCGAACCCGCCACTTGAAAGGTAACAGCTGGTGACCTGATCAAAGTGCGCGATCCTACGCGCGATGCGATCAAAGCCACCGCCTCGCTCCGGAGTCATCCGAACTTCAATAAAGGCAGTCACGTCATCCGCTTCTTCCAAGGCAGGATCGATCATGGCTTGATAGCCGCGAATCGTGCCGTCTTTTTCCCACTCTGCAATCTGCGCCTCGACATCCGCCTCGTTCAGGGAAAGTTGCGCAGCCAATTCACCAGCGGACCGCCGGGCATCCCGACGGAGAAGATTAAGGAGGTCATTCATAACTAAAATTTCTAATCGCCAAAGCAGATATCGACCGCACGAGCGGCCCGAACAACTTCGGTTTCGGGTTCAATAAGGCGCAGTTCCATCACAGCCTCTTTGATAGGCACGGAATCCACGTGGTAACTCTGATAGCTGACCATCCGGCCAAAGGCTCCTTCCTCAGCGAGCTGCGCGGCCATCACCCCAAAGCGCATTCCAAGAATCCGGTCAAGCGGAGTCGGTGTCCCACCTCGTTGAACATGCCCGAGGGTAGTGCAGCGAGTTTCCTTGCCAGTGAGTTCGGCGATCTGCGCGGCCACTTGTTCTCCAATTCCTCCGAGACGGGCTTGTCCACCGGAATTATCATCGATAGTAGAAATCTCGCCATCAGGACTTTTCGCGCCTTCGGCCACAACGACCAAGGAACTGGTGTAACCCATGGCCTCCCGCTTCTTGAGGTGCTGGGCAACCTTCTCGTAGGAGAATGGAATTTCAGGCAGAAGAATGACATTCGCCGCGCCAGCCATCCCGCCCCAGAGAGCAATCCAACCAGCATGACGTCCCATCACCTCAAGCACCATGACCCGCTTGTGACTTTGCCCTGTCGTGTGCAGTCGATCCAATCCGTCAACCACAGAACTCACTGCGCTATCAAAGCCAAAGGTCATCGCCGTCGCCTTCAAATCATTATCGATTGTCTTGGGAACCCCAATCACCGGCCATCCCTGTTCGTAGAGCTGCTGGGCCGTGGTCAACGAACCATCTCCACCCACGACGACGAGCGCCCCGATTCCAAGTTGATCCAAGGTCCGCTTGGCGCGATCGACAATTTCCTGGGGAACCTTGGCAACATCATCATCCGTGCCCAATTTTGCGGCAAAGTTTCCTTTGTTGGTCGTTCCGAGAATCGTTCCGCCCTGCTTCAAAATCCCCTCGGTGTCCTTTGGTGTGAGAAACTGGAAGTCACCCGGAGGCAGCAATCCTTCAAATCCATCTCGAAATCCAATTGCCTCCCAGCCCTTCGCTGCGGCCGCGCCAACGACTCCGTGAATGACTGCATTGAGCCCTGGGCAATCGCCCCCGCAATTTAATATACCAATTCGCATGCTGTTGACTGTGTTGTGTGCTTTAACTGAAATCTACTGGGGAGTCGGAACAGTGAGAATCGACCGCGGGTTGGTTACCAGCTGCCCCTGCGCCCTCCAGGCGTCATAGAGTTCCCATCCCTGAGATAAAAGCCCTTTGGTGCGGCCATACCGATCGGCGCTTCCCAGCGCGATAACTATCATCCGACGCGGCGTCAGTCTTGTCGCGCCTGTTTGCAACTTCTTCACGATGGGCTTTTTCTCAGAACTCGTCGCGGCACAGGACCCCGCAAATTGTGACGTCCCGGTTATAATCCCGCTGATGCCAGCGGTTCCCAAGAGCTTGTGTGTATTGCTGACCTTGAATCCACGGCTCTGACCGAAGCGTGACGATGAAATAATACGCTGCTTTTGCTTTACGTAAAATTGAAAGCCGGTGTCCCGCATCGCGTAGATGCACAGGCGGGCCATATCGCGAGCTGTCGAAAACCCCCTTCGCCCCGTCGAATCAAGTCCATGAGGGTTGTAAAACCGTGTCCTTTTCATTCCCAGAACCCGTACAAGATTGTTCATTTCACCCACAAAAGCCGCAGTCGGTGTCCCTCCCAGAAGACTTTGAGCCTGAATTGATCTTCCCACATGAGTCGCCAAAGTCAGTGCCGAGACATTATCCAAGCCCAGCAACATAGAATACATCGCCTCCCGAAGGGCGATCTGATCCCCGGGGATCAAACCCATCGGATTCGAACCACCAATCGTCGCCGCTCCCGCCGGAACCACGGCAATCTGCCCCATTTTGGTCTGACTGAGATGAGCCCAATCAAGCACGACCATCGCAGTTGCGATTTTCGTCAGACTGGCCACGGGGCGCTTTTGATCGGCATCCAACTCCAAAACGATCCTCCCGCTGTTGGCCTCAACTGCAATGTAACTCTCACCCGCCTGCGCAACGGAACTTGCAATAAGTCCCAGAAAAAGAACGCTATTTTGGAAGATCGTGGAGCCCTTTTCTCTCAAATTCATCGTGCCTCGGCGACCCTAGGAAATCTCCTGCCCCAAGACAATCCCCAATCACGAGGGGATTTTCTCCCGATCAGGAAAAATTTTGACGAAGCCACATCTTGCCATCGTCCCATGCAAAAAACCTCCGATACAACATCCTTTGAACTCGCAGAATACGCTCTGATTGGACGAAATTTGCGGCTCAAGCCTTCCTGAACCGCGAAAGAGGAGAAGAAAAAAACCTGCGGTCAGAAGGAAAAATCAGGACCTATTACCGTCCCAACCCGATCTCCTAACCGTATTCTGCTGAACCTCGACGATTCCCTAATCCTTTCGAAATCAAAATAATCAGCGGAATGCCATTTTCCCATTGCCAAGCGATGAGATCTTCGGTGGAATACCGAACGTAATGAGAAAGCTCCTACTGATCACACTCACACTCGGCATGGCTGTTCCTATTCAGGCAGACATTCAGGCCCCTCCAGGAACCAACTACACATCTTCACGCAAGCTCGGACGCGCTATTAGCAATATCCTTTACGGCTTCATTGAAATCCCCGAGCAGATGGTTCGCAAGACCGAATCTGAAGGTTATGTTTCCGGATACTCCCACGGGATTGTCGATGGAACCCGCCGCTCCCTCAAACGTGTTGGATACGGAATCTACGAACTTGTCACCTTCCACTACCCCACCTTCCACGGAACCTTCAAGCCACCCTATACCCGTTGTGGCGCTGATGACCGCATCGAAATGAACCCGCGCGACGGTCTGTCCGAATTCCCACCAATGCTGGGCTACGAGAGCTACTTCCGTCACTCTCGTGGACAGAAGTGGTAATACGCTGCTTCGATTATTTTTCCCAAAAGCCGCCCTCCACGGAGAGCGGCTTTTTTCATCCTCTCGTTGAGATTTTTCTCATCAAGATCATCCCAAGCCAACCCACCAACCTCCTCCACTACCACCTCGCCCATTGCAAGATCACGAAAATGCTCCTCGTTTCCTTCCCGGACAATTCCAACATCATTAATCGCCAAGGCTTGTTCACAGTTCATCGAAATTGAGAGCAACCCAAATTAGCTCTTCCAATAATCGCAAGCCAGCACCTCAAGCCAGCTTCCTGATCTCCTCCTTTTTAATCCTCTCATTTGACATATTCTTGGCACTTTTCTGCTAAGAATCCGCATGCTAACTTCGTTTTTAAAAAATCGATATGCCTCATTTCCTTTTTCTCCTCCTGATCTCCCTCTCCGCACTCCCGGCCAACGCCCGCGAATGGAAGAATGTCACTGGCTCAAGCAGCTTCGATGCAGACTATATTTCCAACGACGGGAAACTGGTCACCCTCCGACGTAATGGCCGCATCCTGACCTTCTCCATCGAAAAACTCCACGTCTCCAATCAGGAATGGCTCAAAACAAACCATCCACCCACCAAAGTCACCAAACCAGGGGAATTCAAAGTGCCCGAGGGAGCGGCTTTCGATACCCTCGAATTCGGTGACACCCGGGACGTTGTGATCAAAAAACTCGACGCTAGCCCCAACGTCGACGGCTCGGTCGCTGAAGTCATGCTCGCCCGAGTTGGTCTTAATGGGGTATACCGCACCAAAAAAACCATCGGAGGCCTTCACTGCCACCTCTATTTTGACTGGACTCCCAACAACCGACTCACCGAGGTCACCTTGCGAACAAAACCACTCCCGCAAGAAAACTATAGCGGTAAGCTAAAATCAAATTGGGGCGAGCTTATCGAACTCCTCACAATGCTCCATGGTGAACCGGTTCAAGGCGCAAACTACCCTGATTCCGACGAACTCCAGGATGGCCTCATCTTGAATTCACATCTCTGGTATTCAGAAAAAGGACACTCCATCCTTCTTGGAACCGGACAGGAAAGCACCAACTTCTCGGTAGTGGTCCGCATTACCAGTCAACACATCGTCCCCAACCGAATCGAGTAATCAAGGGAATACCGGCCATCGATTTAATTCTCTTGCCCATAGGGAAAACCCATCCAATGTGGAGTGGTCTTTATCAGCAGTCATGCTCCAGAAACTTACCGCGACTCTTTTGCTCTTCCTGATGATGGCGGCCTCCGCCACCTCTCAGGCTGGCGTAAAGTATTGCCTCTGTTTCCAATGCGTTTTTGTCGATACGTGCCCCTGCGTTCAAATATCCCACTCCGATTACGACAGCGAAGACCAGTACGAACATTGTTGCTCCGATTGTGGAAATCATCAACGGGAGACTTCAACCAAGACCTTCCAATGTCTCGACTGCGTCGTTGATCTCTCGATCAAGATGGGTAACTGCACCACTCCTTCCAGCGAGGATCCCTCCTCGAAAAAGAGCCCTTCTAACAGCCCCATCTCACAGTCCCCTGACCCGGAAGGAAACCAATCCTTACTTGTTGACAACCGGGCCCATGAAGCCCGTGGCAGTCCTCCTTACCAATTAGCCGTCCGGCCACTCCCCCTCTTTATCCGCCATTCCACCTTTCTGGTTTGATCTTTCGCTGAAAGCGCTCGCAGCACAATTGCGAACGCAATTCGATGCCTCGGCCTGATTTCAAAGGCTCGCATCACTCGTAAGGCGCCCTCGTGGCCCCTTTCCTTTCTCAGCAATAGAAATCTACCAGAATACCCATGTCCATTGACCACCTTACCAGAAAACCCCATCCCGATCCGGAAGGTTTCCAACCAAAACGCAAAAGATCTCTCGCATGGCTCCTGCCAGCCGGACTCCTGTGCGGATTTCTTGTGATCCTCGCTTTGCTCTTCGGAGAGCGACTCCTCCCGGCGATCCCCGTGAAAATAACCCCGGTGATTACCATTCGGGCCGGAGAATCACTCACCGGACAACCAGCGGTCGACACCATTCCCCAAAAAAAGGGAGCGCCTATTTTTCAAGCATCCGGGTGGGTCGAACCCGACCCTTACCCGATTTACGTTTCCACTCTCACCAATGGCGTCGTAGATAAAGTTCATGCGCTCGAAGGACAACAGATTAAAAAAGGTAGCCTCATCGCCACCTTAATCGACGAGAACGCTCAGCTTGACCTGAAAACAGCCCAACAAAAACACTTAAGCCTCGAGAAACAGATTACAGCCCATTGCACCGGATTCCAAATCACCAATGCCGAAATCACCGCCGCCCATCGAAAGATCGACGCGTTAAAAGTTCAGCTCACCGAAGCCATCGACACCTCTTCCCGCTTGGACAAACTCAGCAAGGGATCAGTTTCCCAACAGAAAATCGTCCAAGCTCGACTCGACGTCGAAAAAAAGCGGGCTTTTCTCGCTGAAGCGCAGGCCAAGATACCTGAACTCAACGCCCATCTCGCCCGACTAAAAGCCGAAGAAATCGCAATGACTTCCAAGCTCAACGAACTCGCCATCGACCGGGATCGCGCCGAACTAGCCTTGGCTCGCACCAAAATCTCAGCTCCCATCGATGGGACTGTCCTACATCTTCACGCCGCACCCGGAGTGAAGCGAATGTTAAACATGGATTCGCCCAAGTCCGCCATTATCGTCGAACTTTACCAACGCGACCAACTCCAAGCTCGTATCGATGTCCCACTCAATGAAGCCGCAGCTCTCTCCGCCGGGCAATCAGTCGAACTCGTCTCCGATCTTCTCCCTGACCAATCCTTTACCGGCACCGTGACCCGCATCAGCGGCGAAGCAGACTTACAACGAAACACCCTTCAAGCAAAAGTCGCCATCGAGAATCCCGATCCAAGGCTACGTCCCGAAATGCTCGTAAGAGCCAAGTTTTTCTCATCCGGCTCAACCGCATCATCAAAATCAAACACAAGCGGAGGCTCCGATCGACTGGCTCTCTTTGTTCCCGAGCAGGCTCTCGTCACTGACTCACAAGTCTGGGTCGTCTCTTCCGATCTTACCGCCGAAAAACGATCCCTAAAACTCGGGGGAGAATCCCGGGATGGCCACCGCCGCGTCCTTGAAGGACTCCTCTCCGGCGAGTCTGTCATCCTCCCGCCGCACACCAAGCTCTCCGAAGGCAGCCGCGTCACCATCACCAACTAACTCGTCATGAGCCCACTCATCTCCATCGAGTCTGTCACCAAGACCTTCAGCAAAGGGAATACTACAATTAAACCACTCGTAGACCTCTCGCTCGACGTCCCACGAGGTGAATTCCTTTCACTCATGGGACCATCGGGCTCAGGCAAGACCACCCTCCTAAACCTAATCGCGGGGATCGACTCCCCCACCTCCGGAGAAATCCTTATCGACGGCCGGGATATTGCCCACCTCTCCCGCACCGAGCTTACCAAATGGCGCTCCGTTCATGTGGGCTACATTTTCCAACTTTACCACCTCGTCCCCATTCTCTCCGCTTACGAAAATATCGAACTCCCTCTCCTTCTTGGAAAACTTAGTAAGGCCGAGCGGAAAGAAAAAATTCTGGCTGCCCTCAACCTCGTCGGCTTGGGAGACCGGGCCGATCACCGTCCGTCCGAACTCTCCGGAGGCCAAGAACAACGGGTCGCGATTGCGCGCGCCATCGTTCACGACCCCGACCTTCTCGTTGCCGACGAACCCACCGGCGACCTCGACCGCGAATCCGCCGACTCCATCCTCACGCTCCTCAACACTCTCGCCACCAAGCACGCAAAAACCATCGTCATGGTCACCCACGATCCCAAAGCTTCTGCGGCCGCTCACCGCACACTGCAGCTCGAAAAAGGACGTCTCGTTGAAGAAAGCAGAACACCCCTCTCTTCGCTGTCATGAAAATCGTGATCCTTGCCCTCAAGAATCTCACGCGAAATCGCCTGCGATCAATCCTCACCATCCTCGGTGTCGCCGCGGGAATGTTTCTCTATGCCTCGGTGCAAACGATGCAGCACTCTCTCTCACGAGCTACTAAAACCAGTGCCGCCGACACCACGCTTGTCGTTTATCGCAAAAACCGGTTTTGTCCATCCACCTCACGTCTCCCCGAACACTACCTCTCCACCATCGAAAGCATGCCCGGAGTACGACAGGTCATTCCCATTCAAATCGCCGTTAACAATTGCGGAGCCTCACTCGATGTCATCACCTTTCGCGGTGTCCCGCCAGAGACCCTGAAGAAGTACAACCCCAACATCAAAGTCATCGCAGGATCATACGACGACTTCGTTAAGCGCAGCGACGGCGCACTGGTCGGCCAACATTTCGCCAACCGACGCGGGCTTTCCCCAGGGGATAAATTCGAAGCAGTGGGAGTGAACGTCACCGTCGCCGGAATCATTTCCTCCAGTTCTCCCCAGGATGAGAATGTCGCCTACGTCCACCTCCCATTCCTCCAACAAGCCTCACGCGTCGGACTCGGAGTGGTCACGCAATTCAATGTCAAAGTCGAAAGCGCCGACCAACTTCAACCCATCGCCCAACAAATCGACGAAACCTTCAAAGCCGACCAACAACCCACCAACACTCGACCAGAAAAGGCCTTCTTTGCCGAAACCGCCAAACAAATGATCGAGCTCATCGGATTCACCCGCTGGCTCGGTCTTGGAGCTGTCTTTGCCGTTCTTGGGCTCGTCGCCAATGCCGTCCTCCTCATCGTCCGGGGCCGGGTTAAAGAGAACGCGATCTTCCAGACGCTCGGATTTTCACGCCTCGCGATTGGATTCATGGTCATCACCGAAGGCTTCCTCCTTGGACTCATCGGTGGACTTATTGGCGTCATCGGCGCGACGTCCTTCTTCCATTTCAAATCGTTTACCCTCGGAAACGAAGGACTCACTCTGGCTATTTCCCCTTCCGCCAGCGTGACCCTTTCCGGAATAGGAATGGCCATCGCACTCGGCGTCTTGTCCTCGCTCTACCCTGCGTGGAAAGCCACCTCCCGTCCCTTGGTGCAATCACTCAACACCTAGACCATGCTTCCCTTTTCTTACGCTCTTAGAAATCTCTTCCGGGATCCCTCGCGCCTCCTCCAGACGGTCGGCGGCTCCGCAGTAGTGGTGGTGCTGCTCATCGCAGCCGTAGCACTCAATCAAGGAATGGACTCCGTTCTTTCCTCCTCCGGCTCTTCTGAAAACGTTATCCTCCTTGGCAAGGGATCAGAGGAATCCATCGAGCGATCCGAAGTCGGCATTGATGCCGAATCCGCTGCCGCCACCTCGATTCCCGGGCTCAAAGAAGTTCTCGGCGTCACCGCGATCTCCGGGGAAATTACCTATCAGGCCCCCATTCGCACCGCTTCAGGAGTCGAAGAGCAAGCACTCCTCCGCGGCGTTTTTGAAACCGCTCTTTTGGTGCACGACACCGTACGACTCATGGAGGGATCATTTCCCGGCCCCGGAGAAGTTATGGTCGGCCATCTGGCTCACCGTATACTGGGCGTGGCTCAGGAAGACCTTGCCATCGGCAAGAGCCTCTACTTTGGTGAGAGCGAAATAACTATCTCGGGACGATTCACCGCTCCCGGCACCGTTCTAGAATCTGAAATTTGGTTCGACCGAAACGATCTCGCCTCTCTCACGCAACGCGATTCCCTCTCCTCAATCACCCTTCGCCTCGCTGAGGGCGATATTGATGACGTCGAGCTTTTCACTTTTCAGAGAAACGATCTCGAACTGGCCTCCATCCGGGAAGACCTCTACTACCAAAAGCTCGGCCTCTTTTACGAACCTATCAAAATCATGACCTGGGTCACTGCCGCCCTCGTGGCAGCAGGAGCAATCTTTGGCGGACTCAATACGCTCTACGCCGCCTTTGCCGCCCGCATCAAGGAAATGGCCACTTTGCAATCCATCGGCTACACCCGCACCGCGCTCTTTATCTCACTCATTCAGGAAAGCCTCCTCGCTACGCTCAGCGGAACCCTTATTGCCTTCATCGCAGCCTGGCTATTCCTCGACGGACAGACCGTGCCGTTCTCCGTCGGAACCTTCACCCTCACCCTCACTCCGGGTGTCATCTTCACCGGACTAATTACCGGCATCTTTCTCGGCTCCCTTGGCACCTTGCCGCCTGCCATTCGATGCCTTCTGCCTACCCTCCCCAAAGCTCTTCGATCTCACTAAACCAAAAACCATGAAATCCACCGTTATACCAACCATTGCTCTCAGCTTCTTATTCGCCTCGTGCTCCGAGAAAAAAGAGACCGCTGAAAACAACAAAGAATCGGGACCTCTTGACGAGCTCCTTCTCGCCAGTGCACCCGAAAAAGCCCTCGATATCGCGGATCTTCGAAAATCAGCGCAAGCCGGCGACACCGTGACCTTTACCGGAAATGTCATTGGAAGCGATCCCGTCTTTATGGACGGACGAGCCGTCATGATCATGGGCGACCCAAAAAAAATCACCTCCTGCAATCTCATTCCTGGAGACGAATGCAAAACACCTTGGGATGTTTGCTGCGACGATCCTGACGTAATCAAATCCTCTGTCGTCACCGTGCAAGTCGTCGATGACGCGGGGAAACCTCTCAAAACCGGCTTGAAAGGACTCGGCGGAATGAAGGAATTAAGCGCGCTCACCGTGACCGGAGAAGTTGCCGAAGGTTCCAACAAGGACAACATGCTCGTCAACGCCACCGGCATTTTCGTGCAACGCTAACATCGCCCCGCAATGCTCCGATTAATTACCGCCACCTGTCTCATCCTAGCCCTCTTCTCAGGATGCACCAACACGCCCGACTCTTCAGCTCTATCCCCGGAACAGATCCGGAGGCAATCACGGGTGGGCATTTCATGGTGGCAGCAATTCAATGATCAAGCTCTCAACAAGGACATCTCAACAGCCCTTTCCACCAACCCCGACCTCGCGGCCATCGCGCTCCGGATTCGTCAGGCCGATGCTTCCGTCTTGGCAGCCCGGGCAGCCACCCAACCTCGTCTCAATTTAGGATTTGAATACCGTGAAGGGCAAAAACGGGAAGCCAATTTTGGCCCCTACACCCTCGCCCCATGGAAAAGCATCGCTGGCCTAACTTGGGAACTGGATCTCAGCGGAAAACTCCAGGCCGCCTCAGCATCCGCCCAAGAAAATAAAGCCGCCGTGATCTGGGACTTTCATGCAGCCCGCCTCCTCCTCGCCAGCCGTCTCGCTTCCGTCCGGATCAATCTCTACCGCTTCAACCGCGAACTCTCATTCTTCCAGGAATCCATCAAGGCCAGCAACGGCAGCCTCAAGGTAATCAGGGAACGATCCCAGGCCGGCCTCATTTCTGATTCAGTTCTCGAAAAACAACGCGCGGAGCACGAGCAACTCGTTCGCGGGCAGCTCGACCTGACACGCCTTCGGGATCTCACCATCGTCCAACTCCGCTCCTTACGGGGAGGGAGTAATCCCGGCAACACGATGAGAAGCAACTTCCCCTCACCCAAGAATCTGGCAGCCAAACCAATCGACGAACTTCTTGCCTCCCATCCCAGGATCCTCGCTGCAGAAGCCCGAGTTCGCTCGGCATTCCAAATCGAGCAGGCCGCCCGTCTCGACTTACTCCCCTCCCTCAAAATCAGCGCACTTTCGAGCGGGGCACAAAAAAACCTAGCCAACCGCTTCAGCACCTGGATCACTCAAATCGGTCCTTCCTTGTCTATTCCCATCTACGACCCGATCCGCCTGGCCTCACTCAAAGCCCGCAAGGCCGACGCCCAACTCGCCTCCACCACCTACCAATCCACCGTATTAAGGAGTCTCAAAGAGATTGACTCCGCCCGCATCAACTTAGTCAACCGCCGTGCCCAACTCGCCGCGGCCCAACGAGAATCTTCCTCCCTTACTCAATCTCTTGCCATCGCCCGAGAACAATTCGAAGCCGGACTCACCTCCCAAATCGAACTACTCGAAACCGAGCGACGCTGGCTTAAAACCAAACGCAGCGAAACGTCTCTTCAACAAACCCTCCTCAACGCCAGACTTGATCTCATCAAAGCCACCGGCGGAGGATGTTGGTAACAAGCACCCTTAGAAGGTCATCCCCTCGGAGCGCACCAACTTGCGGAAGGCGTCGATCAGCTTAAGCGAAAGCTCACCCGGCCTGCCGTTTCCAATCTCACGCTCATCGAGCATCACCATCGGAATAGTCTCAGCGGCCGTTCCTGTCAGGAAGGATTCGTCAGCAGTGTAAATATCGTAACGAGTGAGCGACGCTTCGCGAATCGAAATTCCCAGTTCACCACAAAGATCAAAAATAACCTGGCGGGTAATCCCGTCGAGACTGCCATCAGAGACAGGCGGCGTAATCACTTCGCCTTTCTTCACGATAAAGACATTGTCGCCGGTGCATTCCGCGACGTAGCCCTGCTCATTGAGCATGAGGCCTTCCTTGGCTCCGGCTTTCAATGCCTCGACCTTAGCCATGACGTTATTGAGATAGTTCAGCGATTTCACCTGCGGGCTCAAACTCGCCGGAGTCGGACGACGCGTCGAGCAAGTCACCACTTCCAGGCCGTTCTCATAGAGTTCATCAGGATACAGCGTGATTCCCGAAGCAATGATGAACATCGAGGGAACTTCGCAAAGATAGGGATTCAATCCTAGATCGCCCACTCCGCGGGTAATCACGAGCCGAATATAGCCGTCTTTCAGTCCATTGGCGCGAATCGTATCCAGGGTATGTTCACATACCTCTTCGACCGTCCAAGGGAGCTTAAGAAGGATCGCCTTGGCCGAAAGAAAGAGCCGCTCGATATGCTCGGTCAACCGAAAGACCCGCCCCTCATAGAAACGAATCCCTTCGAAGATTCCATCACCATAAAGAATACCGTGATCGAAGACCGATATTTTTGCCTCCGACTCATCGACGATAGATCCATCCAACCAGATTTTCCGACTCATGACGGCGCGCATCCTGCCTAGACCCACGGGGCTTGCAACCCTTTTTCAGGCTCAAAGAGCTATTCATCAGCAAGGCGATTATGCAAGGGAGAGAAGACCACGCCATGGTTTGCGCAGTTGGCTCTTGGCCCTTATCGATTGGAGAGTCCGCATCGACCCCACCGCCTGCTTTCCTCACTGCCTGTTATGAACTCATCAGAGTCTCAATCTCATCGACCTCGATCGGAATATTCCCAAAAAGATCAATATTTTCCTCCTCACCAATCACAACATCGTTTTCAAGGCGGATACCCATATTCTCTTCCTGAATGTAAATTCCCGGCTCAATCGTAAAGACCATCCCCACTTCAATCGCTTGATTGGGCGGAGCAACATCATGCACATCCAGACCAAGATGGTGCGAAGTCCCGTGCATGAAATACTTCTTCACGAGAGCTTTATCCTCCCCTTGCTTCTTGGCTTCTTCTGCATCGATCAGCCCAAGGCCGATTAATTCACCTTCCATGATTTCAATCACCTTCTTCTGGAAATCACGAATCAAAATTCCAGGCCTCAAAATCTCATTGGCTCGTCGAAGAACACGCAAGACCGCATTGTAGACGTCCCTCTGGCGATCGGTGAATTTTCCGTTGACGGGAACAGTCCGGGTCATGTCGGCATTCCAGTTGCCATACTCTGCCGCCACATCCATCAGGATCATGTCGCCGTCCTGGCAGATCTGGTCATTCTCCACATAGTGAAGAATACAGGCATTCGCTCCAGAGCCGATAATCGGGGGATAAGCGAAGCCTTTCGATTTGCGACGCACGAATTCATGAAGATACTCGGCCTCGATTTCCCACTCACCCACTCCCGGCTTGATGAACTGCAAGACGCGCTTGAATCCTGCTTCGGTAATGTCGATGGCCTTCTGAAGAAAGCGCACTTCTTCAACATCCTTAATCATCCGGAGTTGATGCATCAGCGGAGCAACCCGCTCATACTTGTGCAGTGGATAACGCTCCCGGCACCGCTCGATAAATCGCCGGTTGCGGGTTTCCACAATCGTATCAGCCCGGAGGTGCTCATTTGTGTGCAAGTAAATATGATCAATTTGGGGGACCAATCGATGAAAGGCAGCCTCAAAAGTCGACGTCCACTGCACATTCGTAGTTCCTGAAATCTCTTTCGACTGCTCCTTGGTCAATTTATGTCCCTCCCAAATAGCTAGGTGCTTGTTTGGTTCCCGCGTGAAAAGAATCTCCCGATCCGCCGGCTCAATGGCATCGGGGCACAGCACAATTACCGTTTCTTCCTGATCAATCCCCGTTAAATGGTAGAGATCACGGTTCTGATGATAAGGCATCACTCCATCAGCATTCGTCGGCATGATGTCATTGGCGTGAATAATCACCATGCTATTGGGTTGCAACATCCCGCCGAGGCGTTCACGGTTACGGACAAAAAATTGAGGATCGACAGGCTCGTATCGCATACCCCGAGTGCATCCATTTTTTAACCGGCTAGCAAGCTTACAGTACTCCCTTGCATTGCTCAATTCTCCGGAGAATATCGCCCCGGCCCATGAAAACCTACCATAACTGGCTCAAAAAACTCCGCAAACGCGCACAACCGAGTGGCACTTTGAGTCAGTGGGCGGAACTTCTTTCCCTGAAAAACGAGGGATCCGCCGAACTTTGGCGCGAACACCTCCAGGTCATTCTCGACGAGGAAGAGCGCCCCTCCCTCGACTTCATCCTCGATCTGGATTTCATTTCCGCTCCAGCCAGAGAGGAATCCGCCAACGATGACCAAATCTCCCTCTGGTAGCTAGCTCTCGACAAAGCTCCCTCGACCGCCATCATGGCAGGGATGAAAATAGCGCTCTACGCCACTCTTGTCCTGTCTTCGCCATTTGCGACCGCTGCCACGGGAATTGTTTTCCATGACGTAAATGCCAACGGAGTTCGTGACAAAGACGAGCCAGGCCTTCCCGAGGTTCCCGTTTCCAATCAAAAGGAAATCGTCCGCACCAATGCCGAAGGTAGATGGGAACTCCCTCACGACGACGACACCATTTTTTTCGTCATCAAACCCCAAGGATGGGCCACACAACTCAAGGAGGACAACACGCCCCTCTTCTACTACATCCACAAACCAGCCGGCTCCCCTGCCAATCTTCGCTATAAAGGTGTCGCTCCCACCGGACCTCTTCCCGCCTCCATCGACTTCGGGCTCACCAAACAAGAAGAGCCCAGCAAATTCAAAGCCATCTTCTTCGGAGACCCGCAACCTTCCAACATCGAGCAAGTCGATCACATCGCGCACGACGTCATCGCAGAACTCATCGGCACCGATGCCAAGTTCGGCGTCACCTTGGGAGATATCATGTTCGACAAGCTCGACCTCTTCGAGTCCTCCAATGCCAACCTCGCTCTCGTCGGCATCCCCTGGTATAATGTTGTCGGGAATCACGACCTGAATTTCGACTCAAACACCGACGAAGGATCCGACGAAACCTTCCACCGCTACTTCGGCCCGAACTACTATAGCTTCGACTACGGACCCACTCACTTCATCGTCCTCGACGACGTCTCATGGGGAATCAAGGGCAACGGTAAACGCTCCTACACCGGCGGGCTCGATGCGGACCAAATCACCTTCGTCAAAAACGACCTCGCACTCGTCCCCGAGAACAAGCTCGTCATGCTCATGATGCACATCCCTCTGACCAATGTCGGCAACCGTCAGGAACTCTATCGCCTCATCGAAAAACGCCCCTACTCCCTCTCCATCTCCGGCCACACCCACTGGCATGCCCATCACTACATCGGCGAAGAAGACGGCTGGCAGGGCGCCGAACCGCACCATCACATCATCAATGTCACCGTCTCTGGCTCATGGTGGAAGGGCAACAAAGACGAAGCCGGCATTCCCCACACCACCATGCGAGACGGCGCACCCAATGGTTACTCCATCATCACCTTCGACGGATCCAGCCACACCCTCGACTTTAAAGCCGCCCGTCAACCAGCCAACTACCAACTCAGCATCCACGCCCCGAGTTCCGTCAAAGCAGGTGACTTGAAAAAAAAATTAGTCTACGTCAACGTCTTCAACGGCTCAAAAAAATCGGTCGTCAAAATGCGCCTCGCTAAAACCGCCGAGTGGATTCCCATGACAAAAACGCTCGAAGCCGACCCTCACTACGTCGAAACTCGCGAGCGCGAAATCAAAGCCAACCCGGAATCAAAGCGTCATCTCAGCGGCCCCATAAAATCCGACCACCTTTGGAAAGCAAATCTCCCCGCCAACCTAAAAACCGGCTCCCACCTCATCGAAATCGAAGCAACTGACACCTACGGCCGCACACACACCGGAAAACGCATCATCCGGGTAGACGAATAAAAAAAGGGGACCCGTGGGCCGCCTTTTGAATTTTGTTCGCTGAGGAGACTTACTTGCCCCAGGCTTGCAAGAGGGCCGTTCCCATTTCAGAGGGAGTCTCGGCGACCGCGATGCCGGCATCGGCCATCGCGGCCTTCTTGGCCTCGGCGGTTCCCTGGCCACCGGAGACGATTGCTCCGGCATGTCCCATGCGACGTCCCGGAGGCGCGGTCGCACCGGCGATGAATCCAGCGACGGGCTTTTTGCAGTTCTCCTTGATCCAAGCTGCAGCCTCTTCTTCGGCAGAACCACCAATCTCACCGATCATGATAATCGCTTCGGTTTCGGGGTCTTCGTTGAAGAGCTTGATGATGTCGAGATGGGAGGTTCCGTTGATGGGATCGCCACCGATGCCAACACAAGTGCTCTGACCGTAGCCAAGAGATGTCACCTGCCAAACGGCTTCGTAAGTGAGCGTACCGGAGCGGGAAAGAATGCCCACGTTCCCCTTCTTGTGAATGTAGCCGGGAGCGATTCCGATCCGGCAGCCGCCGGTGGAATCAGGACCGGTTCCGGGAGTGACCACGCCGGGACAATTCGGACCGATGAGGCGGGTCTTGGAACCCTTCATGTATTCCTTCACCCGCATCATGTCCATGACGGGGATCCCTTCGGTGATGGCGACGATGAGATCAACTTCGGCATCAACCGCCTCGAGAATGGCATCAGCCGCGAATGGTGGCGGCACGAAGATCGCGGAAGTGGTGGCTCCAGTTTCCTTCACGGCATCGGCAACGGTGTCATAAACCGGGACCTTGTGATCTCCGTGATCGAAAGTCTGGCCACCTTTTCCGGGAGTGACTCCGGCGACCAAGGCGGTGCCGTAGTCGAGACTGAGACCGGCGTGGCGTCCGCCAAATCCTCCGGTGATTCCTTGCACCAATACTTTGGTGTCTGCGTTAACAAGAATAGACATTTTATAAAATTGGTAAGTGGTTTAAACAGAGGCGACAGCTTTCTTGGCGGCATCAGCAAGGTCTTCCGCGCCGGTGATGGCGAGCCCGGAAGCCTTGAGGGTTTCGCGACCAGCGGCCACGTTGTTTCCTTCCAGACGAACGATGAGCGGAAGCTTCAAGCCCGTTTCCTGAACAGCCGCGACCACGCCTTCAGCGATGACGTCACAGTCCATAATTCCTCCGAAGATATTGATAAGGATCGCTTCGACCTTGGGATCGGATTGGATGATATTGAAGGCCCCAACAACTTGCTCCTTGGTGGCGCCACCGCCAACGTCGAGGAAGTTGGCAGGGTCACCTCCGGCGAACTTGATGGCATCCATCGTGGCCATGGCCAATCCGGCTCCGTTCACGAGGCAGGCGATATTTCCATCGAGACCAATGTAGCTGAGATCAAACTCAGACGCGGCGACTTCGCGGGGATCTTCTTCCTCGGTGTCACGGTAGGCGAGCACTTCGGGATGACGATAAAGCGCGTTGTCGTCGAAGCCGAATTTGGCATCGAGCGCAAGCACCTGTCCGTCCTTGGTTTCTACGAGCGGATTAATTTCCACCATGTCGCAGTCGAGCGAGGTGAAGAGCTTGTAGAGATTTTTAAGGAGCTTGCCAAAGGCCTTGGCAGCACCTCCCTTAAACCCAAGAGCGGCAGTCAATTTGCGAACTTCGTATGGCTGAAGTCCGGCGAGCGGGTGAATGAGTTGCTTGATGATCTTCTCGGGAGTCTCCTCAGCGACGGCTTCGATATCCATACCTCCTTCAGTAGAAACGACGATCACGGGACGACTGGTGTCGCGGTCCATGAGAAGAGAGAGATAATATTCGTGCTCAATGTCCACCGCGTCGGCAACCATGACCTTACGGACAAGACGACCTTCTTCACCGGTCTGTTTAGTGACGAGAGTCTGGCCAAGCATCTTGCCGGCGATCTCGCCGATATCAGTAGCACTCTTGGTGAGATGCACTCCGCCTTCGAAGCCGTTCTTGAAAGTCCCCTTTCCGCGCCCTCCAGCGTGAACCTGGGCTTTCACGACCATGAGGTCGGAGCCGATTTCCTCTGCGATGGCTTGCGCCGATTCAGCTGATTCAGCCATTTGTCCCCGTGGACTGGGGACTTCAAAACGGTCGAAAAGCTCTTTTGCTTGATACTCGTGAATATTCATTGCTGAAATCTGGGGCGAAGCTATCGCCCGCAATCCGCTGCGCAATGCTTAATTCATGCCAGTTGTGTGGCAGTTCTCCGGACACCTCGGTTGCTAACCTGACCCGACCATGGCCGGAAACTGCGTTTCTCTTATCAAATCTCCCGATTAAACTAAATCCCTCGCCCTTGGGAGCATTCCCCTCCAAAATTCGCCAGATTCGAACCTAATTGCGGCCCTCAGCTTACCAGTCTTTCTACGATACCTCCCTTGCTTCTCGAGCCTTCCCCGTGTATCTCTTCGCGCCTTGGCGAAAACCCCGCCTGAAATTTCATGATTAAGTGGACCCTGCAGAAAATCGTTGGCTCTAAGAACCAGCGCGAACTCAAGCGCATGCGCCCGGTTGTGGCCAAAATCAACGAGCTTGAGGAGCAATATCAAAAGGAAACTGTCGAGCAGCTCCTTGAGCGAGTCGAAGGATGGCAGAAATACCTCCACCGCTTTCTGCCCCTGCAGCTCCCCACCAAGCGCGAGCTCGAACTCATGGACGAGGCCATCGTCGGCGAAATCGCCTCCGGCCTGATGAATCGCCTTGATTCCCTCCGCGAGGAATTCCCTCAGCTCCCAAGTGAAATTTCATCGCTCGACGACATCAGCGCAGCCAAGACCGCCTTCGCTGAAATCGAAGACGACTTCCCCGTCCTTCGTGACAAATATCTTAATGAGATTCTCCCAGAAGCCTACGCCTGTGTTAAAAACGCCTCCCGCCGTCTCTGTGGTTCAGAGGTCGATGTTTGCGACGACAAAATGCCTTGGGAAATGGTTCACTTCGATGTTCAGCTCATCGGAGGCATCGCCCTTCACCGCGGCATGATTTCTGAAATGCAGACCGGTGAGGGTAAGACTCTCGTCGCGACTCTTCCCGTCTTCCTCAATGCCCTGACTGGCCTTGGCGTTCACGTCGTGACCGTCAACGACTACCTCGCCCGACGCGACTCCGAATGGATGGGGGCCGTCTTCAAATTCCTCGGTCTCACCGTCGGCTGTATTCAGAATCAACTCCCACCGCACATCCGTCGTGAGCAATACGCCTGCGACATCACCTACGGAACCAACGCAGAATTTGGATTCGACTACCTCCGCGACAACGGCATGGCCAGCTCCACAATGGATCAAGTCCAACGCGGATACTACTTCGCCATTGTGGACGAGGTCGACTCCATCCTCATCGACGAAGCTCGGACGCCTCTCATCATTTCCGGCCCCGCTGTTGTATCCAACACCGAGGAATACAAGCGCTACCGCAGCATGATCGAGCAGTTGGTGAAAAAGCAAAATCACCTTTGCAACGAACTCGCCGCCGAAGCCAAAAAAGCCATCGACGAAGAGGACGAGGAAACCGCCGGACGCGCGCTCTTCAAAATCAAGCTCGGCCAACCGCGCAATCGCCAGTTTATGCGCTTCATGGAGGATCCCGATACCCGTCGCCTTCTCGAAAAAACCGAACTCGCCTTCTACCAGGACACTCGTAAGAAAGACCTTTACGCCATCAAGGAGGAGCTTCTCTTCACCATCGATGAAAAGGGCCACGACGCCGACCTCATGGAAAACGGCCGGGAATTCCTCTCACCCGACCAACCCGAAGCCTTCGTCATCCCCGACCTTGCCGAAGCCTTCGCCAACATCGACGCCGACCTCGAACTCAGCGAGGAAGAGCGCATCACCAAGAAGGAAGAAATCCAAACCAGCATGGATGCCCAGGGCACACGCGTGCATGCGATCTCCCAGCTTCTCAAGGCCTACTGCCTTTACGAGAAAGACAACGAATACGTGGTCAAAAATAACAAGGTCGTCATCGTTGACGAAAACACCGGTCGTGAAATGGCCGGACGTCGTTGGTCCGACGGCCTCCACCAAGCTGTCGAAGCCAAGGAAGGCGTAGAGATCGAGCGAGAGACCCAGACTTACGCAACCATCACGATTCAAAATTACTTCCGCCTCTACGAAAAACTCGGCGGCATGACCGGAACCGCCGAAACGGAAGCGGCGGAATTCCACGACATCTACAATCTCGACGTTCTCCCCATTCCGACGCACCGCGACAACCAGCGGGAAGATTCCAACGACCAGGTCTTCAAGACCCGCCGTGAAAAGTTCAACGCTGTGGTCTACCGTATCGAGGAATGCCACAAAAAAGGCCAGCCCGTCCTTGTGGGAACCGCCTCTGTCGAAGCCTCGGAGACGCTTGCCCGCATGCTCAAACGCGCAAAGCTTCCCCACTCGGTCCTCAACGCCAAGTATCACCTTCAGGAAGCTGAAATCATCAAGAACGCCGGCCAACTCGGGTCCGTGACCGTCTCCACCAACATGGCGGGACGTGGAACCGATATTAAACTTGGCGAAGGCGTAGCCGATGCCGGCGGGCTTTTCGTCATCGGCACCGAACGCCACCAATCACGCCGGATTGATCGTCAGCTGCGCGGTCGTTGTTCCCGTCAGGGCGATCCCGGTGAATCCCAGTTCTTCCTCTCCTTCGAAGATGACCTGATGCGTAACTTCGCCGCCGCCGACCGTATGACCAACATGATGGAACGCTTCGGTATGGAAGACGGCGAAGCTCTTGAACATCGCTGGCTCAACCGCTCGGTCGAAACCGCCCAGAAGCGCGTGGAGCAACTTCACTACCGCCGCCGGAAATACGTCCTCGACTTCGATGACGTTATGAACCGCCAACGTGAGGTTGTTTACGGATACCGCAACCAGGTTCTGAAATCCGAGGATCCCCGCGATTTAATCATGGAAGTCATCGACCGCGTGGTCGAAGCCCAAGTCAGCCACTTCACGGAAGAGCGTGACGACGGACAACCTGACTTCGTCGAAATGCTCCACTGGGCCAACATGACCTTCCCGCTCCACATCACCCTGGATTCGGCGCAATTCGAAACCCGAGACGTCGAAGGCAACATCGCCTTCATCACCGAAAAGATTCACGAAGCCTACAAGCGCAAAGTTGATTCGGAAAATCCCGAGCACCTCGATAACCTCGAACGCCACATCATGCTCCACGCCATTGACCAAAAATGGCAGGAACACCTCTACGCGATGGACTCCCTCCGCGAGGGCGTCCAACTCCGCGCCCAGGGACAGAAGGATCCGCTTCAGGAATACAAAACCGAAGCCTACAAACTTTTCGTCACCCTGATGGACAGCATCGATGATGCGTCGACGCACAACATCTTCCGCTTCACCACCGTGCAGCCCATGGACTCCGTCCTCGCCGATGCGCCCCAGCAAACCTCCGGCGGCACGGAAGACAGCGTCTCCAACGACAACGTCGCCTCTTCCGGATCCGCAGGCTCCTCGGCCGGTTCACCGAACGAAGGAAAGCTCAAGCTCAACCTTCCAAAGCGCCGCCCTGTCGCCAAGATTGGTCGCAACGAACCCTGCAGCTGCGGGTCAGGAAAAAAATACAAAAACTGCTGCGGCCGCATGAGCGAATAACCCCCCTCTGGATAACTCTCGAGCGCCTTGTTTTTCAGTCCGGTCCCTTCGGTGATACTCCCTCCCACACAGGCCACCTTGAGGACTGTCTTCTTTGGCACTGAGACCGATAGGCCAAAAAAAACACAGGAGAGTGAATATTCCCTGGCGATCGAACCCGGCAAGTTGTCTCATCATTCGAACCACAACTTGGAATTAATGCCATCCCGCGACAAGCACTCCCTACTTCCCGTAGCGATAGTGCCCGATGATCTTAAAGTCGAAGAGAGCTTCCGCCCAAACCGGACCCCGGCCTATATTGTGGACGATCCATTTCTCCGACTTCCGCGCTCCGGGTCCAGGAACGACAATCCCGGTGTGGGTCTGGCCATTCACGAGGCGCCAAGCCACCACATCACCCACGGAATAGTCTGATTCCTCGGTCGTCATGGCCAAAGCTTCCCCGTTTCTGCTGAAAAAGCGCTGAAGATTGGGAACCCGACGGTGATCGATGTTAGTATCTGGGCCTTTAGCCTTCCAAAGCTGAGGATAAGCGCGGAAATTCGCCTTTAAGTCACTGTGCACCAGTTCCTGAAGGTCGATGCCAAGCCCCCGGAAGCTCCGGATGACGACATCGGTGCACACTCCCTTGTCAGCGGGAACGTCACCATTGGGAAAATCAATGTTATAGTAGGCGGCATCGTAGGTCACCTTGGACTGGGTCCGCTTAAGGGCGGCGGCGGCCAGACGCGAGCCAAAGTCGCCATCAGATTCCAAGAGCTCAATTGCTTCAAGGACATTGGCATCCGAAGTCAGTTCCTGTTGCGCTTTCAAAAACGGAATCATCGGCCGCAGAAAAACCGCGCCGAGCGAGAGAGCGAATGCCACCAACACCCATCCGCCAAAAGAGCTTCGGCGTTTTTTTTTCACCGGTGCAGCGCCGATGTATTCAATGGGTTTCATGTCGCTTAAGACTTGTAAGGTTTCTTAACTATTTTTCTACGGGTGGCTAGGGAATTCCTATCGTCAGTCTTGCTAAATCCATCTTTTTTCGTTTTTTGTGAATAAGTGAGGACAATAGAGATCATCAACGCGGAAGTTTTACCTAAATTTGAAAAGTTAAAGACCTACCATAGCTCTCTTACCTCCGACTGGTTCGGACGATCTCTCTCTTCCCCCGCAAACTATCTCTTTGGAATGGATCGCGATTACCTGCACTTCTTCGCTTCGCGAAATTCACATGCGGTGATTCATCCCGAAAGTCGTTCCGGAGAATTTCAAGCCGAGCTCTGGAAGTACGACGTCGCCGAGTTTTTTCTCCGCGCACCCGACTCGAATCACTACCTCGAATTCAATCTCGCACCGAACGGTGGATGGTGGTCCTGCCTGTTCAAAGAAACCCTTGTTCCGATGGAAGAAAACAACCCTCCTCTCCCCGGCGTGATCGCCTCCGGAGAAATCGCCCCCGATGGCTGGAACGCCCACGCTAAAATTCCCCTTTCCTTTCTGACCGAACACCTCGACTTCGGTCCCGAAAGCATGCTCAATGCGACCTTCATTCTGAATTCGCCGGAGCAAATCTTCCTGACTGCCGGAGCTCCAGCCCCCGGAGAGCCTAACTTTCACCGACCCGATGATTTTCCGGGAGTGCACATCCGCTCGGACGTGACTTTGTAAGCAGCCTTCGCTACTTTCCCCGCCATGTCGCACCCGCTTTCCTCTTCAGATCAATCTCTCGCGCAGATTGACGGAGGAAATATCGCTATTTCCTCGCCGGATGCGATCGACGAAGCCTGCTTCAGCGTTCCGGCGGTCCGCGCTATTCACAATGCCCATCCAAATGGCACCATCGTAATCTTCGCACGCGAAGACGTCGCTCCAATCTGGCGAAAAGTCGAAGAAGTCGACGAAGTGATCGCATACAACACCAACGCCTCGGCCCGAAATGTTGGTCAAATTATCAAAAATCTGGAAATTGAATTTACCAAGTCCATCGCTTGGGAAAATAATCCTGCGACACGTGGATTTGCCCAGGCGTTCATTCCAATCAGAATGGGCACTCCCGAGAAGGACCTCCTTCCCCACCTCACTCATCCAGTGGAAGTCGTACGACCCATCGGCCCGATCGAACACCGCGTGCGCCACTACCTCTTCTTCATTCAGAAGCTCGGCGCAATACCCTTCGACAAGTCAAACTTCCTCCACCCCGAGCGACCGCTAAGTGGAGAAAAATTTCGCGTAGCCATCGTCCCCGGATCGGATTTTGGAAACTCCACCGAATGGCCGCTCACCAATTATGTGACGCTCACAAGAACGCTCATGAACTACGCCGACGTGACCATCATTCCTTCGCACGACCGCCCTAGGCCCGCAATTGCTCTAGGCAAGAAAGTGGGCCGCCCTGAATTTGTTTTCCAGGGCGATGACGATGAAGTCCTCGATCATCTCGCGACTTGTGATGGCCTAGTTGGCAACGACGGATCCATTCCCCACCTCGCCGCCTTTATGGGCACGAGGTCACTCGTTCTCTTCGGTCCCAACGAACCGCTGTGGAAACGCCCGCTTGGGAAGCAACACCAATTCATCCGCCACCATGTTCCTTGCAGCGGATGCCTCCTCGCAAACTGCCCGCTCGATCACCGATGCATGATGGAAATTACGGTGGAGGAAGTGCTCGACGAAATGCGCACCCTGTTCAGTCCATAGTCTGATCCACAATTTGGCTTTGAAATCTAAAGTAGAACTGATTTCGAAATAAAGCCCGCACCACCTCTCCATTCTCAATTTCCCCCGTCTCCTTCAAGGCCTCGATCTCCTTGCGGAATTTATCCTCAAATGACAAACGGGCCTGATTTAGAGCGCCATACCAAAGTTCGGCTTCCTCCTTGGTAATCAAAATTTCAGGAAGCTCTTCCTCAAAATCATCGACGCTATTGTCAAAGGCCAGTTCCACTTGCTTCTTCACGAAGTCCACCTGACTCGAAAACTGATCCCTCAGTTCAGGCTCCACAATTTCGTCCCACATCGAATCCTCATCCATCAAAAGCGAAAATCGCTTCGAGAAGTCTTCTGCGGCATCATCGCTGATGGATTTCAGATTATCCCAATCCTGCTCCCTTTCGATGACCAATTTGATGCCGCCATTCAATGTCGGAAGCACAATCATTTCGTCTTCTGCAAGGTCGCGTGGAGTTGCGCGCTGTGTAATTGATTCACATACATTTCAGCCTTTTCCCGCCCACCGCTCCACACGATGGCTTTCCCTTTGATATGTACATCCATCATCAAGGCATCGGCTTTCTCACGGGAATACCCGAAGATGCGGATCAATGTCCGACTAACGTATTCCATCAAGTTCACCGGATCATCGAGCACGACAACCTGCCAAGGCTCGGCAATTTTCTCGCGCGTCTGAGACTTACTCTTCCGCACCGGTGCTTCCACTGCATTCATCGCCCGCTACGCTTCCACTGCTTTTTCCGGAGCTTCGACCCATCGTCCGTGCTCCCGAATCAAATCCTGCAAGCGCTCGACCGCCTCCCCCTCCGGAATGTTGAATTTCACGGCCTGCTTTCCGACATAGAGATTGATTTTTCCCGGCGCGCCACCGACGTAGCCGAAATCCGCATCCGCCATTTCTCCCGGTCCATTGACAATGCATCCCATCACCGCGATACGCACACCTTTGAGATGCCCGGTCGCTTCGCGAATCTTCTGCGTCGTGTCCTGAAGATTGAATAAGGTGCGTCCACAACTTGGGCAGGCCACATAGTCTGTTTTGAAAATCCGTGCGCCGGCTGCTTGGAGAACATTATAGGAGAGTCGGAGCGACTGCCCTGGTGCCTCCTCGCTCTGCACGATGATGGCGTCGCCAATGCCTTCGCAAATCAACGAACCAATCGTGATTGATGACTGAAGTAGGTTTTGCTGAAAATCCTGCTCCCCTTCTCTATGGAGCGTATCTTTCAGCAGAATGGGATGTCGTGCATCGATCTGGGATGCCAAGAGGCGGAAGGCCGAAATCGCCGCAAGATTCAGGCCGTCGGCCACTGTGACCAGTTTCGCAGCGGAAGATTCATTCACCTCGGAAATCGCAGCCTTATCTCGTGGGTCGAGGGCAATCACTCCGGAGCCTTCCAGAACGATCTCGGGTTTGAAGTCCCCCATCTGCTCGATCTTGTGCGCAACCGCATCCCACTTTCTCTGCGAAGTGAACACCCGCGCCAACTCGTTTCCGCCGAGAGCGTGCCCCGCGACTTCCATCACTTCGGAGCGACGACGTTCGTATTCAAAAGGATTCCAGCTCGGCACGACCTGCTCTTCAACTTTCGCTCCAGAGAACTGATCAATCGTTTTCACCAATGCCTGCGCTACGGGAATTTCGTGTATTGCATCCTCGGTAAGACTCACTCGAATAGTGTCTCCAATTCCGTCGGCTAAGAGACTGCCAATTCCAATCGCGCTTTTTATCCGCCCATCTTCTCCGTCACCGGCTTCGGTCACGCCAAGATGAAGCGGGTAATTCCAATCCGGCCCTTCCTCGGCCAGACGAGTAACCAAAAGACGATAAGCTTCGATCATCACCTTCGGATTCGAAGCCTTCATCGAGAAAACGAAATTGTGAAAGCCCTCGTCGCGGGCAATGCGGGCGAATTCCAGCGCACTCTCGACCATTCCGAGCGGAGAATCGCCGTAGCGGTTCATGATCCGGTCGCTCAAGCTGCCATGATTCGTGCCAATGCGAATGGCACGGCCTAGCTCCTGGCAAAGCTGCACCAGCGGCGCAAACTCCTCGCGAATGCGTCCCAGCTCTTCCTCGTATTGCTCGTCGGTGTATTCGCGAATCTCAAATTTCTTCTTATCTGCGTAATTTCCCGGATTCACCCGAATTTTGTCTACCCATTTGGCAGCCTCGAAAGCAGCGTCAGGTCTAAAATGAATATCGGCCACCAAAGGCACCTTGCAACCCGCCGCCCGCACTTCATCGCGGATATTTTCGAGGTTCTCGGCGTATTTGCGGGTTTGCGCCGTGATCCGCACGATCTGGCATCCGGCCTCTGCCAGCTGCAACACTTGAGCCACGCAGGCGTTGGTGTCGCGGGTATCGGAAGTAATCATCGACTGCACCACCACCGGATGCCCGGCCCCTATTTTGACATTCCCCACCGTCACCTCTCTCGACTCCCGTCGCGAGTAGTTAAAAAGGTCCTCACAGTATCGTAATTCGCCAGACATTTGCTCTACCTCGAGTTCTACGCTAAAACCGGACCAACCGCAACGCCAGCCATTGCCAGAGTTTCGGAGATTGCTCCAAATCAGTTATTATCCCAGCATTTCAGGGTGAAATGGATTCCGGCCCTTCTTTGCGCCCTCACCCTCAATGCCCAAACCAAGAAAGCCACCGACTTCATTCGGGTTGATGAGGACGAAGAGGCCGTCCGTCTACAGACCGGCATCACCACCTACCAAAAAGAAGACCTTTCGGTCAGCCTCATCGGAGCGGTTCACATCGCCGACAAGGCCTACTTCAAAAAACTCAACGCCCGCTTCAAAAAGCAAGACAAGATCCTCTTCGAAATGATCGGAGGCGAAAACATGGCCAAAATCCAAAAGAACGCCGCCAGAGATGAAACCGTCGATAGTTCCACCATGGCAAAAACCTACGCTATGGTCGCTCGTTTCCTCAATCTCTCGGAGCAAAAAAAGGAAATCGACTATACCGCAAAGAACCTCGTCCACGCCGATTTCACTCTAAAGGAATTCGAAAAGCTTCAGGAAGAACGCGGCGAGACCATCCTTTCCTTCGCGATGAAGGCTGCAGAAAGGGCCGAAGAACAAGCACAACTCTCTTCCGAAAAGCTCCTGCAAACCCTCCTCTCTGCCAACTCCAACGCGCTAAAGCTCGAAGTCGTCCACTCTCTGGGCAAGGGAGACGAACAAGTGGGTGGTCTCATCGGGCAGTCCGTCATCATCACCGACCGAAACAAAAAATGCTTCGCCGTCCTCGACGAGGAAATCAAGAAAGGCTCAAAACAGATCGGCATCTTCTACGGCGCGGCTCACTTTCCTGACATCGAAAAGACCCTCCTCTCTCGGGGCTTCACAAAACAATCCCACCAATGGCTCACCGCCTGGAACATTCCAAAAAACTAAGTCACTATAATCGATACCGCTAACTGGATCATCAATGCCGCCTCCCTCCTTGTCAGCCCTCGGATCGGGTGGTGGGCCGCCAGAAAAACAGCCAACAATGCGGAGAGCTATTTCCTTTCCGGACGCGACATGCCATGCTGACTCCTAGGAATTTCCATGGTCGCGACGACCTTCGCCGCCGACACCCGGCCTTTCGTCACGCAAATCGTTCATGAAAGCGGCGTCGCGTCGACCTGGACCTGATGCGCCTTTATTTTCTCCAGCCTCCTGACCACCTTCATGTTCGCCCGCCGTTGGCACCGTGCCGGAGTGGTCACCGATTTTGAATTCTACAAATTACGATACAGCGGAAAAGCCGGCGAATTCCTGCGAGGTTTCCGCGCACTTTATCTTGGGCTTATTTTCAACATCAACGTCATCGCCTGGGCCTTATTGCCTCTGCTACGGGCGGAGAAGTCAGGCTTCCTCAAACAACGAAGCCATTTCCGAAGGCTTCTTCTTGCTCAGTAAAAGAAACGCATGCTTGGCGTCGGCAATCAGCACTCTCAAGCATTGCCAATACGGAATCACGAAGATCCTCCGGAATCTTAAGATCCGAGAGGGCATGTGCAAAAGCCACGTCCTGCCCCCGCTCCCGGGCCAACCATTCTCCAAGTTCACGGTCTTCGGTCGCCAAGGAAAGTGCTACGACGAAATCAGGATCATGGGCATCTGCTCCATCAGAACGGAAGCTCTGCAAAATAAATTGAGCACGTTGATTATCCATTGGTCTGGTTTTGGGATTGGGGTTTTAATTCTACTGTCCTTTTATTTGTTATGCTAATTAAGAGCAGATGGCCGCAATTTTATTCCTTCAACATCCGTTCTTTTATCCGACGAATATTCCCGATAACTAATAAACCCATGAAACCACTTGTTTTCCTCCTCTCCGGAGCCCTGACTGGGCTTTCCACCGCTGAACTTCGTTCGGAAAAAACCAACAGTTCCCTGAAAATCTTCGACGGTGACAAACTGATAACCGAATATCGCACTGATAGCTCGGTCCCCTACCTCTATCCACTCGTCGGCCCCAGCGGAACCGGGCTCACCCGCAGCTTCCCCATGGTCAAAGACGTCTCGGGTGAACAAAGCGACCACCCGCACCACCGTTCCTTCTGGTTCACCCACGGAGATGTCAACGGTCACGATTTCTGGCACGACCCGAAACACAACTCCAAAATCCAGCATCAATCGTTCGAGAACGTCAAAGCCGGCACCTTCACCGCCAATCTCCACTGGACACACAAGGAGAAAATCATCCTTAAGGAAAAGCGGACCTACCAATTTGAAAAGCTCAGCGACAAAGCCCTCTCCATCGTGGTGAATTCCCAGATCACCGCCGAAATCGACACCAAGTTTGCCGACACTAAGGAAGGCTCTTTCGCCCTTCGTATCGCGCCCACTCTCCGTCACAAGGGAAATGTCGCCAAGGGATACCTCGCCAACTCCGAGGGCCAAATTGACGGAAAGGTCTGGGGCAAGCGCGCCAAGTGGGTCTCCGTTCACGGCCCCGACGCCAAGGGCCAAGCCACCGTCATCACCATGATGGATCACCCCGAAAACCTCCGTCACCCAACCTGGTGGCACGCCCGCACATACGGACTCATCGCAGCCAATCCCTTCGGTAAAAAAGATTTCGGCGAAAAGGAATCCGGTGACTACAACCTAAAGAAAGGAAAGACCCTCACCCAGCGCTACGGGATTCTTCTTGAAAGCGGTAAATTCGATAAAGAGGCCGTCGCAAAAGCCTACCAAAAATTTGCCAAGTAGCGCTCTCGGGATCGCTGGAGAGATGTCATTCGCTATTTAGATCAATTCGGGCAATAAAATGTTCCGAATTTTCGTTATAGTGACGACAGCCGAGCGATGCCTGAAAAATCAGAACCCCAGCCCAGTCCATGCCACCGTTGGAAGAAGCGTTTTGGGGTTCTTCTTCTGCTCTTGATCACCTTTGGCATCTGGGCCAATGGCCCCGGTGCCCGCTGGGCCGTTGAAACGACCCTCGCCGACCAACTTGAGAAACAAAACCTCTCCGGTGACCTCACCATTTCCGGATCCCTCCTCAATGGCTTTTCCCTCGAAAACATAGCCCTGACAAGCGACGGGCTCATTCAGAAAGCCGAAGCGTCCAAGGTCGCCCTCTCCTGGTCTCTCTCATCGCTGCTCTCTAAAGGACTCCGAGAGATCGAGATCGCGGATCTCGTGATCTATCTCGATTTCGACGCTCCAAGGCCATCATCGCCGGAAGCCCCCTCACCGCCGGCCGTTGATCCCGCCCCTCTCTCCGAAACCCTCAACCTCGTTCGCGGGTTTCTCCAACCAGCCAAGATCACCATCACCCAACTGGATTTCAAAGCGAAAGCCGCTGAAATGGATTTTGGACTCACTCTTGCCGTCCTCAAACATTCTCCAAACGAACAACACTATCGCTTCGAAGATCTCAGCATCACCGACCATCTGGGGCGCACCGCCCGCACTCAATCGAGCACTATTACCTGGAACAACGAGTCCATCTCCATCAACCAACTCCAAATCCTTCAGGTCCTTGGCTTGCGCGACCTCGCTTATAAAATCGATGGCGGAATCACCACCGCGATAGAACTCGCCGGAGCCATGCTCTCAGCATCATCAAATCTCAAAACCGAATTCTCGCTCGCGCTCAACTCACCCTCTCTTGACCTCAAAAAAGCCACTTCACTTTACGACCCGGAGCTCCCCGTTGGCGGAACTCTTTCCAGCCTCTCGCTTACTCAAAACGAGGTCGACCTGACCGGCACGATGATCCAATGGGAGGAGCGGCTCATTCAATCCATCGACCTCAATGGCTCGCTCAACGACCAACAAATTTGCGCCGAACTCGACACCATCTATAAGGACCAAAAAATCTCACTGAACGCTTCCGGAGCAAATCGATTCGAAGTCTTTGGAAACGAAACCAAGATCGAACTCAACTATCAGGATCAGCTCACCGCTGAGGGCTCGGTTTTCCTCAAAGAAGAAATCCTCGAAAGCACCGCCCAACTTTCCTTCAATCTCACCTACCCAAAGGTCCCTGAGACTTCGGGGCAATTGGAATTCGCCAACCAAAAAGTCTCCCTGAATGCCGTTGCCCTGGAAGAAATCAAACTCGAGGCCAACTACGATCTCCAGTCCTCCACCTACTCCGCCAAGCTCCATGGTGAAATTCAAAATGGCGAACTCATTCACGGAACCCTCACCGGGCCTCTGGCCCTCGACCTCACTGCGCAAGGAGACCTCCCAAATGAAGCCCATCAGGGAACTCTCGACCTCCTGCAGGCCAATCTCAAAGAACCCCAGATCGTCACCACTGCGACCGGATCCTGGGATTGGCCCAAGTCCGCCACCTTAAACAACATTCAAGTCCTCGCCCCCGAAGGGCACCTCGAGGGAGCCCTCTCATGGCAGGATGATTTCCTCACCGTTACCTCTCTCAATCTCATCGAATCCGGTAACACCTTACTCAAGGCCTCCGGAAAACTTCCCGCTCCGCTCAATCTCAAGTCGCTCGACGATATCCTTCAAAACGACACGCCCTTCGAATTTAAACTCGCCTCCCAACCCCTCTCCTTTGAGCAACTTCGCAAGTTCGCCCCCATTCCTAAAACCCTCAAAGGTGTAGTCGAAGCCAACGTGAACCTTTCCGGCACTCCATCGGAACCCCAGATTGAGGGAACGGCCTCTCTTGTCGATTTCCACCAAATCGACCAACCCAAACTTCCTCCGGTCGATCTCCGCACCTCCTTTCAAACCGAAAACCAGCAACTCATCCTTAGAGGCCATGCCCGCGAACCCCGAGGCCCTCTTCTCGACATCAAGGGAGACCTTGCCTTCCTCCCAGCCGTCTGGCTGAAGGGTGAAAAAAGCCCGGACGATGCCACCATCAATCTCGTCATTAAATCGACCAAGCTTGATCTCAATCGCATCAAACCCTTCGCACCATCCATTAGTTCCATATCCGGAGATCTCGAAACAAACGCCACTATTTCAGGCACCCTCGCCAAGCCAAACTACTCAGGTGAACTAACAGCCTCTATCAACCGGATGATCCTCTTGGACTCGCCCATCGCCGACTTCCGCGACTCCAGACTCCGCGTTACCGCCAAAGGAAAAACCATCACCATCGAGCCCTCCACGATCATGGCAGCTGGAGGAACCTTGAACCTCGGCGGGAAAATCGAACTCGCCGGAGATGAACCGGTTTTCGATCTTTCCCTCAAGGGCAAACACGTCCTTCTCACCCGCAATGCCGACTATACCTTTCGCGGCCATCCAGACCTCAATCTCCGTGGTCCTCTTTCCAAGGCCACTCTCTCCGGCACCCTCGCCATTGCCGAGAGCCTCATCTACAAGGACGTTGAAATCCTGCCCTTCGGCGTTCCCACCACCACCGATGTCCCCCGACCCAATCTGCCCACCTTTTCTTCCCGCTCGAAATCAAAGGGCTCCTCCCTTCTTGTCGCCGCCCCCTACGGAAATTGGCCTCTCAACATCACTGTCACCACCGCCGACCCCATACTCATTAGAGGCAACCTCGCTAAAGGTGATCTCACCGCCAACGCACGCATCCTGGGAACCATTGGCAAACCCCGCCCATCCGGCACTATCGTTACCAACAAGCTCGTCGCCGACCTCCCTTTCAGCGAACTCGAAGTCACCAGCGCCGTCGTC
>Ga0115013_10000083_pt1 | contig 58815 bp, 50 predicted proteins | sample SouAtlMetagenome_2_FD_88686 | JGI IMG/M metagenome (GOLD analysis project Ga0115013, IMG submission 88686) | Marine eukaryotic phytoplankton communities from Atlantic Ocean - South Atlantic ANT15 Metagenome | ecosystem: Environmental > Aquatic > Marine > Oceanic | place: South Atlantic Ocean...
AAGATGAATCTGCAATTGCCAGCGAACTCCTCAATAAACGCCCGTAGGAGGAGTTGTACGTCGTTGGATGTGTTGTCAGCTTCGTCAATGATAATGACTTTGTGTTTAGAATCTGACGTAAGCGAGACGGTCGAAGCAAAGTTTTTCGCATTATTTCTGACGGTATCAAGGAATCGTCCCTCATCGGATCCGTTGATGACATATACATCTACTCCAAGTTCGTTACAGAGTGCCTTTGCTACTGTTGTTTTACCCATACCTGGAGGACCGGCAAGTAGCATATTAGGAATCTCTCCTTTATCTAGGAAAGATTGAAAGGTTTTTTTAGTTGCCTCGGGGAGGATACATTCTTCAATTGTTTTAGGTCGATATTTCTCGACCCAGATAAAATCACTCATAGTCATTCCAAAGGTCTTTCAAATTCACGAGAAACAATATCAGTTGCCTTCAATTGTTCCCTCATATATTCTACACCCTTATCAGGCATAGATTCATCACCACAAGTAAAAATATCACACACTGCCATGTTTTTTTCTGGCCATGTATGAATACTAATGTGACTCTCAGCAAGCATAGCGATACTTGTAACTCCTTGGGGTTCAAACTTATAAGCATTCAAGTTCAAGAGAGTTGAATTAGTCTCTTTCACTGTTCTATACATAAGTTTTCTAATGAACTCCAAATCATCAAGGAGTTCAGAAGGACAACCTTTAAGAGTAAAAAGTATATGTTTCATCAACCAAAAGTCGAATCGGGTTCTAGTGCAATAAAGTATGTAAGGTTATATTTGGAGTTAGTGAACTTAGACAAGAGTTTAGATGAAACAACAACATCATAGGCACCAGGAATGATTTTGATGTTCTCAATCTTAAAGTTGAAAGTAAACTCTTTATCAGTTTCACCAACAACAAATTCTTCTGCGTGAGAGGTATCGTTCTTCTTATCACGAACAACCAACTTAACAACGCCTGCACCACCAACAACGGACAGATCAGGGAGTTGCAAAACAGCAGCAGCTTTAAGAACTTGAGAAAGGGTATTGCTGTCAAGTTGAAAACAAACATCCTGAGTTGGAAGACTGATTTCTTTTTCAGGAGGAGCAATAATAACAGCAGGGTCAGAATAGAAATACTTACCCCGACGATTACCTTCACGATAGGCAAGATAACTTTCTTCTTTAAAATCCAAACCCGGATTAGTATAAGTGCTCAGAATGTTCAGAAGTTGATTAAGATCATACAGGGCAACATCACGAGGGAACTCTTCATCAATCTCTGCTTCAGCAAGAATGTTTTTAGCAACAGAGATAGTGCGGAGTTTAGTACCCTGTTTCACAAGAATAGAATTGTTGATACCTGCAAAGTTCTTGAGAATAGTCAGAGTATTGTCGGAGAGTTTCATGTTAATAAGATTCACTGGTTGTAGGTTTCACGTTTGGCGTTCTTGTCATTGAAGTGCATCAGAAGCACAGCATAGTGCAGGATCTTCATGATGTCACGGCGGGCAGTGCCCTTCTTATCGTAGCGAGAGGCATACTTGAGGATGTTGGATCGACAGAATGCTTCACCATCACCACAGGCTTCAATCAGATCAAGTGTCTGAATTTTATCATCACCAGCAGAATAATGCTGACTGTATGTGCCGGAAATATAATCGGTCAGTTCCTTGAGGATAGTATCCTCGCTGTATTTGTAGCGGGAATCATTGTTCATAGTGTTGTCAAAAATAGTTATTGTACCCGTTGTAAGATTGTGTTCATCATCGGGACCGTACATAGTATCGTAAAGCAGAGACCAAGAGTTTGTCATTATTATATCAGGACTGAACTTCTTCGTCAATCGGCATCTCAAAGTCAACATCAACTTTGTCGTAAAGTTCAAGAAACGCTTGCTTTGTTTCATCATCAAAGCGATTTGAACAAACTTGAATTGCCTTTGCCTTATCATCAAAGATCTTATATGCCTTTACGATATGAACCAAACGACGGGTGCTGATAATCTCCTCAATACCACCATCATAGAAGGTCTTGCGGATAATATCTGCCCAGTCAGCAAGACGCTTACAGAAGTTCTCATCATCACAAATCTTACCGAGAATCTTCTGTTCAGTCTGAGGAGTAGGATATTCCTGCTCCAGAGTTACTGGGAATCGCTCAAGGAAGGCTTCGTTGAGCACGTTAGTTCCAATGAATCGTCCATCGTCTGAACCTTTACCTTTAGTGTTTGCGGTTGCGATGACGTTGAAACCTGCACTGGGTCGGACAAACTGTCCAATTTTTTTAAGGAAGACTCCATTTCCTTCAAGAATGCTCTGGAGACAGAGAATTTTATTAGAGGCGAGGTCAACCTCGTCAAGGAGCAAGATAGCTCCTCGTTGGAGTGCTTCAATGACTGGGCCATTGTGCCAGACTGTGGCACCATCAACAAGACGGAAACCGCCAATAAGATCATCTTCATCAGTTTCAATAGTAATGTTTACACGGATAAGTTCTCTACCCAATTGAGCACACGCTTGCTCAACTGAGAAAGTTTTACCATTACCGGAGAGTCCAGTAATGAACGTCGGATAGAATAGACGGGACTGAATAATTTTTTTAAGATCGGTAAAATTGCCAAACTTGACGAAGGAATCATCTTTTTCTGGAATGAGATTTTGAACAATTGCAGGTAACGCTGCAGGAGAATTATACGACACTTCCAATTCTTGAACTGATTCTTTCGTCACTTCAAGATTCCACTTAGCACGACTCACTTTACGACCCTCCTTTTCAAGACGACGGGTAACGCTTTGATAGTTGCAATCGTTCATAGCACACCACCCCCGAATGTCAGCAGAAGTGACTTCAGGACCATAAGAGTCTTTGAGTGAGGCGATGATAGATGATGTGGAAAGTGCCATTAGTGGTTTGTTTCAACACAGTAATTATACAAAAAAAGAGGGTCATGTAGACCCTCTAGTGGACAGTTATATAAGTGTCACATCATTTGGATTTACGAAGGGACCTCTTACCAGGTTCTTCTAAAGGAGCAGGTGCTGCCAACTTAACTGGTTCTGGAGCTGGTTTTACGACTGGTTTTGGGGCAGGTGCGGGTGCGGGTGCTTCCGCTGCTTTACCGCTAATTAGATCTCCAAATCTGCTCATGGTCTTTACGTAGTTTTCTATTATTTATTAAGCGACAAGTTCTATAAATTCACCAAGAATTTTTTTATTCATTTTTTTAACACGAAGACTCTTAACAAAGGCACTTTTAATCTGAGTTTTGGTAGCATCTTCTTTTACCTCAAACTCAGTCTCCTGTGATAGAGAGTTTGCAGAAAGTGCGAAGTAACTATGATACCCAGAGTTTTTGATAGTAAATGCCTTTTCTTTACGCCAAGAAAGTTCTGCCTTATCATATTCGTCATTAAAAACTCCACAATAACGACGAATGAATGACTTGGCGTCCCTGGACTCTAGGACACGAATACCAATAAAGTTAATATCGAGAAAAGATGATTTCAAATCCTCCAGTAAAATATCTGTCATCTCATACCATTCACTACCAAGAGAACGGGTGATTCCAGTTTTTCTGTTTCGAAGGAAACAATTAGGACCAAGAGAATTTATTCCGATGAAAGGTTCAATAGCATTACGACGGAATATTTCACGATGGTACTTAAGAGGACATGCCTCACCATCAGTCAGAATTACACACTGAACTTTTTGAAGTTTGTTCTCACGTTGAAACTTTGGAAGAATCTGATATAGAGAAACCAAGGTTTCATTCAAAGGAGTTCCAGAGAGGTTCCATCCAATCGGACTAGGATATGTAACCCAATAACGGTGAGCATGTGCAATCCGGAAAACATTCTTCATCTGCTTTTCAAGTTCAGAACCACTCGTTTTACTACTGAAGATGTTCATGAGGGAGAACCATTCAGGAATAGAAAGTAATCCATCTTGAGGGGTATAGCAACGCTCACGAATTGTAGAAGTGCCATCGGTATTACATCTAATTTGAGGGTACTCACTAGTAAAAGCATATACATCAAAAGGAATAGATACTTTTTTACAGAACCACATCAAATTATAAAGTTGTTTGAGTGTATCCATCAAAACAGTATTCATAGACGCAGACCAGTCAAGAATAAACACTAACCCATGATTTTTTCCATCAGCAAGAGTAGTAACTTTCTTGAAAAGATCTTCACTATATTTGTAGGTATGAAGTTTAGAACAGTCTAGAACACCGGTACGGGAAGTTGTAGCACGAGCATATGAGTCTGCTGCCTTCTTACATTCAAACTCCTTAACCAGATAATTAACTTCTTTCTGAGCAGACTTCTTAAATTTGAAATACTGAGAATCAATAAAATCGAATGCATCACTCTGTTCATATTCATGCCAAACTTCAGTGCATCTCAAATGAACCTCAGAATTGGGAATAATAACCTTGTTCAAATCCAGTTTAGGAAGTTCAACATAAATGTTTTCCACTCCTTCATTATCAACAAGGTCTTTTAACGCATCCTCAAGTGCTTCCATCGTCTTAACTTCAACTTCATTATCAACTGTATCCGATTCAACTTCTTCATCTTCCTGAGTATCTTCCTGTTGAGGAGGTGCCGATTCACTATTATTTTCCATCTGATCAGTTTCTTCCTCCATCTCTTCAGATTGATCTTGAGGTTGAGTATGCTGCTGTTGTTCTTGTTGTTGTTCTTGTTCACAGAACTTCTGAATCATTTCAGAAACATCCAAAACTTCATCAAATGTTTCACAATCACCAACTTTCTTTACAAGTTCTATCTCTTCTTTATTAAATGGAACAACTTCAAAACCACCAATCTTGTAATATAGATTGATCTTATCTGCAAGATTATAAGTATTTAAATCATCATCACCAATATCAAAGAAGTCTTGATCAGAAAGTTCTTTGTATCCACGATAAAACGACTTGGAGATACCAGCATAACGACGCTTCATCAACTTCTCAATACGAGCATCCTCAACGACATTAACAATTTGAGGGTTGATTCTCCTGTCTTTGATCCAGTTGATATCAGGCGTGTAGAGGGCATGACCGACCTCATGACCGACCAGCATGTCGTAGACCACTCCACTTGCTTTCTCCCACATAGGGAGTGTCAGGACGCGACTGTGGACGTTGAAGCAGGCAGTCTCTACTTTCTTATGCTCAACCACCAGGTCTTCGGTCGCAAGCAACTTAGCAAGTTGAGACTTGATTTCGTGGCGGACAGTCATGGGTCTGATGCGTATGGACCTATTATACAAAAAAAGGAGGTCCGAAGACCTCCCGATGGACAGTTTGGAAACTGGATCACATATCTCTCTTATACAAAACTTTGTTGATTGCGTCTCTTGAAGCACCTTTCCGTCTTAACTCCGCAACTTTAGCAAGTCTTGGATTTGCCTTCGCCCAATTTGCTGTGTCAACTTCTTTATTTCCAGTTTGTTTTACAACTGGTTTTGGTGCTGGTTTTGGTGCTGGTTTTGGTGCTGGTTTTGGTTCAGAATCTGTTGATTTATCAGAGGATGCTGCTGCAATTTCTCTTTCAGTTTTTCTATCCCCAGTGGCAAATTCAGGTCTTGCTTCTGGATTACGATTAATTGGACGAACTGGTTTACCCTTTAAAGTTCCATCAGCAACACCGCGATTCATAATATCATCACCAATTATCGTAGCTGCTGTTACATATGGATTTGATAAAAATTTAACGGCAGGAGACAAAACTCCTTTCAATCTACCAAACAATCCAACTTTAGATGCAGCAGGAGGGACAGCAGGTCTTGCTGAAGGTTTACCAAGATTTCTTATTGATTGACTAACATTATCTTTTACAGGAGGACCAGCAGGTGTGGGTTTTGGCATAGGACTTGTTCCCCCAAAACCTTGCGTATTGCCAGAAAGTCCCAAATTCGGGTTTTTTGTGACATTTCTCAAGTCTTGTGCTCTAGCAGAAGTTCCAGGGATCTGCATCTGCCCTGGAGATACTACTGGTTTAGTAGGTGGTTTTGGAAGTGAAGAACTAGCAGCAGGGACAGGATTGGTGCCAGTAAAAGGAGTTCTTCCACCCGTGAAGTTTTGTGCACTACCAGTTTTGGTAAGAAGACTTCCTTGACGTGGTGTTCCTTGAAGGACTTTTTTAGTAGTCGCTTTTACTGTTTGTTGTGCAGCAGGACTTTTAAGAATGCCAGACATCATTCCAGCCGTTCTGAGCATATTCAGAATTGCATTACCACGATTTTCGGTAAGCAATCCATATTCGTGAATATTTGCCTCATAAAGATGGTTAACAACCTCAATTGCTTCTTGCTCTTCAATATTATTATCAATAAGATATTGATATACTTCTTGATATAAGTTGTCCATCTTTAGAATTACTTTTTAGGTATTTATGAAACTACCTTACTGAATCCTTTAATCTTATCAAACTTGACTACATTTTCAAATTTGTCAAGCATATCTGCTTTGTGAGAAATAACAAATATGTTTGCGTCCCTTATAACAAAGCGAATAATTTTTAGGAACTCGTCGGTTCCAAAACCATCAAGAGATGAATCAAACACCTCATCCATAATCAACAGGTTGGTGTTAGCGGAGTTTTTGACACGCGCTACTTCACGCCAAGTGAAGAGTAGGGCAAGGTCGATTCTCATCTTTTCACCCTCACTAAAAGAACTATAAGAAAAGTCTTCGTGAATAGGGGATTTGATGGATTCGTTAAATTCTTCGTTTAAATAGAAGTTAATATAAAAATCCATCATCCGAAGATAACGATTAACCTGTTGATTAATGAATGGGAGATACTTCTTGATGATTTTTGTTTTTACGCCATCATCCTTTAAAAGGGAATAGGCAAAATCGTGATAAACGATTTCTTGTTTTTTGTCTGCTAGTTCTTCAATTGTATTATGGAGATTAGTTTTAAACTCTTCTAACTTTTCATGTTCAGTATTTCTGTTCTGTAGGTTACTGGTAATAGTTTGAATTTCATGTTCAAGTTCTCGTATCTGTCTCTGGTTGAGATTAATTCGAGTATTGTTTTGAGAAATGTCATGTGTTAGATTGGTAATCTCCTTCGATAGATCGTTGAATTGACGCTCTTTTTCTTGTTCAAACTTGATGGCGTTTACGAGTTCGTCGTAACCTTCCTTGAGTTCCTTTGCCTTATTTTGAGCGTCACTAATTCTATTTAAACGAAAATCTTCCGCAATATCTTGCTGACAAGTAGGGCAGACCGTATTTTCTGTGAAAAATTGATGCTCTTTGGTAATTGTGCCTACCTTTTGAGAGATTTTACCTTTCAAATTGTTTAGTTTTGATAACTTTTGCCTTGCACCAGTGACTGCTTCCTGCTCTACAGTTTTACTTTCAACATTCCCCTCTAAAGAAGTATTTGTTTCAATATAATCATCAACTTCCTTCATTAAAGAAGTAATTTTATCTTTATTAGATTTGATATTTTTCTTTCCACGATTCTCAAGTTCTTCGATGAAATTACTCTGCATTTTCATCTTATCTTTAAGGTTTTCCCTTTTCAAATCAAGAGACCTGACCTGACCCTTCTTTTCCTTGATAGTATCTTTTACGATATTATTCATCGCAGAAAAAATGCGGATGTCTAGTAAATCCTCAATAACTTCACGACGCTGAGAAGTGCTGAGTTGCATGAATGGAGTGAACCCAGCAGAACCTAGAATTACAATCTGAGTAAAAGACTTATAGTTTAATTTAAGAATATTTTCTTCAAGAATACGCTGCATAGAACGATCATCTGCTTCACGATGAAGTGGTGTTCCATTTACAACAATATCAAATACATTAGGTTTAATACCACGACGAACCAAATATTGACGAGAGTTTACAGAAAATTCAATCTCAACTACACACTCCCTTTCATTAGAAGTATTAACAAGTTGAGGTTTATTAATTTTACGATATGGTTTGTTAAATAAAACAAAAGTCAACGCATCCAGGACAGTTGATTTACCTGCGCCGTTTGTTCCAACAATAAGATTTGTATTTTTACCTTGAAAATCTATCTCAGTATATTGATTGCCAGTTGATAGAAAGTTTTTCCACTTAATCTTTTGAAAGGTTATCATTCTTTGGAGGTATCACAATATCGTTCGGCGTAATTACCGCGTATCTGTAATTATACAACCTACAGGTCCTTATGGCAAGTGGTCCATCAACCTCTACAACATCAAGTTCTGTAGGATCTTTTTCTTCCTCAAGTTGCATAGCGTATCTCTCAGCATCATCTTCTTCCTCAAACAAAAAGAGAACTTTTTCACCGTCATTATTCTGAACAGCGTATGCCCCATCCTCCTTTTTGTCTCTGAGAGTAAGAAGAAACATTAGTCAACCTCGCAAGCTTGATTATAGATTTTCTGCAGAATACCTTTGATGATACTTTTATCACAGTCCATTTCTGCTTCATCAATATATCTATTTAAAAGAGAGATTGTGTTTTCCGAATCGTCTGCCTCAAACTCTTCGTTCTCCTGAATTTCAAAGTTGTCAACAATCTTAAGTTCTTGAACTCCGACACTATAGAGTTTGTCAAGAAATTTTTCAAAGTCTTTGGGTTTAGTTTTTTTCTTGACAATAACTTTTACAATCTTTGATTTATATTTGGTAGCATCAAAGAGTTTGTAATTTGTATCTTCATAGTAAATGTTATAGAAGATATTGTAAGGGTTATCTACATGAAAATGCTCTAAGGTCTCAGTATCAAAGATTGTGAACCCTCTAGGGTCATTCACATCGTTCCAGAACATTTCATATGGATTACCTAGGTAGAAGATTTTTCCGTTGTTTGATCGTGTATGGTAATGACCCGAAAATGTCCGCTCGAACTTTTCAAATAGTGTGCCATCCATACCGTCTTCCATGATGTGACCGCGATGCGCTCTAAATCCGTTGAGCTCAAGGTGCCCCATCGCACACTTGCTAGTTGAACCTTTAATAGAAAGGAAACTACTTTCAGTATTTTCCGCATTAATCCAGGGAATAAACAAAACTTGTAATTTATCTAGCATGACTTCCTCACACTCTGGATAAATTTTTACATTTTCATATTCTTTTAACAACAAATCTACAGTATTAACTTCATTTGTATTTTTATAATATGCAGTGTGATTACCTACAATTGTATGGACAGTGATGCCCATATCTCTCAAACGATTATAATACGTCTCTTTTGCCCAATCAATTGCCCACAGATCAATACTTCGACGATTGTCAAAAGTATCTCCCATATCTACAACAGTAGTGATGTTATGCTCTTCTAGATATGGAAAAAAGATGTCATCATAAAACTTCTTAAAATGTTCATGAAGGAACTTAGAAGACTTTCGTGCTCCAAAGTGCTGATCTGTAATAATGGCAATCTTCATCTATTCTTATATGTGATATTATCTTTAATTGTGTTGTAATCTGAACTAGTACCAGAAAGAGCAGTATTATCAACATTCATGACTTCATCAAATCCAGTCTTTTCAATAATCTTCGTCTTAATCTCCAGTTGCTTCTTCTCTTTCTGAATTCGACGTAGAAAAGCGTAGTGAATAATCTGAGTGAAATAAGCGAATGGATTCTTAGATTTCTCTGGATCAAAGTTGTGAATATACTGAACACAGTTTTCAATACCATCAGAGATCATATCATCCCTGAACATATAGTTCACAAAGTTTGGTTTATAAGAAAGGTGTGTTGCAATTTTAAGAAAGCACTCTCCCAAGTAATTACTAATGGGTGGTTTTCCTTCCCAACGTTTTGAACGATCTTCTTTCGTAGGTTCTCTACCATACCTACTAACAAAGTCTTGCTCTACTTTTGATCTGTAAACAATGAGTGCCTCTAGCAACTCTTTGTTATTCACATAGTGTTCTGATCTCTTTTTGGACATAACATCACTTTATTGAATATTCTTTATGTTTATATTATAGCACACATTCAAAGCTTGACAAGATGACCAAATGTGAGTAGAGTGCCTTTGTGAGGTTTCAAGGATGAGCTTTAGCTTTCTTTATTATCTTTGAGTTTATAGAGGTTTTCTAGCATCTCTCTAGCATCTTTTACTGTTGTTACGTATCCCATCCTCTTAGTAACTTTAGATTGATTACTAGAAGAACCTAACAGTTGATTATCATCCTCTTTATCATCTTGATCATCATTTAGATAATTATTGTAGAACTGAATAATACGTGTTTCTGTAATTTCAGTCATAGTAACAATCTTATCAAGTTTTATAATAAAGAAATCATCGCCAGGTATCTGAAGCCATGGTTTTACTTTAATGGCATATCCATTTCTTGTTTCAATAAGTTTCATAATTACAGGATTTTGAAGAACTAATACAGGATCTCCATCGTTATCGTCAATACAGACGTGTGCGAATAATTCTTCACCAGTAATTAATTTGACTGTACAATAAAATTCTTCTCCCATTAGCTCCTTAGGGGTATGTTTACAATGTCATAATTAAAGTTCTCTTCGTTATAAACTTTAATTCTTTCAATTAAATGATTAAGTGTGTAGTTTCTCCGGGATTTGTAGGAAATGTCGTCAGCAATATCATACAGAGTTGCCTTTGTTTTGTTATTTCCTTTTCTGAGTACTCTACCGATTGACTGGAGATTGCGTATTCTGGACTTGGAAGGAGAAGCAAAAATAACATTATGCAGATTCTTAATGTTAATACCTGTGCTGAATGTTCCGTATGAAGCAACAATAATTGCGTTGTTTTCTTTTTCGGTAATCTCTCTTACTTTCTCTCGGTCCTCTGTATGGACACCTCCATGAACAAAGAATACGTGTCGTTCATCAAGTCTACCATTATTTATCATGTCATATAGTGGTTGTCCATGACCTTCTACTCTTGCAAATAAAATCAAAGTATTACCCTTTAGATCAAGTGCAAGATTTCTAATGAATTTGTTTCTACGATCATGATTAATGATGTATTGAACTTCATCTTCAAAAGTTTCAAATTTATGTGCTGGGTGCTTCAGTAGAAGAACATTAATGTCCAACTTGGCAACATGCCCTTTCTTCATCAATTCTTCTGTTCTAATTATTTTATATGATGGACCAAATAATCCTTCTAATACCCACTTATGAGTTTGCGTGCCGTCTAGCGTGCCAGTAAATCCGTAACGGAATTTTGCGTCCGCAAGTTTTGTCATTATAGATATTAGTGACTTACTTTTGAACTGGTGTGCCTCATCCCCAACAACTACGTTAAATCGTTCAAAATATTTTCGGGGGAGTTTGTAAATGGACTGCCAGGTAGTGATGATAACTTGGGAATTTGTTTCCCTTTCTCTACCAGCGTATATCTTGTGACAAAATGAACCTACATCCCACCCATAATCTTCAAAGTCTTTATACATCTGCTCTACTAAAGATGTCGTTGGAACAACTATCAGAGTATTTTGTCCGCGCTCAACATGGTATCTCACAACAGAGTATATCATCAGAGACTTTCCAGAAGCAGTTGGGGATATCAGCAACCTTCTATTATGTCTTAGGGCGTCGTATACTCCCTCTATCTGGTACTCTCTGGGAGAATACTTACTAACAGATGTCATGTAATCTTTGACACCCTCTTTTGAAATAAGCTCATTTACCTCAAAAGGTGTACCATAAAACTTATTATCCACAAATTCATAAGTATACCCATGAGACTCACAAAAACTTGTAATTTTATCTAACAGACCTACATATATCTCTCCTGTCTGCGTATTAAATAAACGAATTTTTCCATCCCAATACTTATTACGGTACTGAGGCATAAATTTTGCACCTGGAACTTCAAACGTAAACTGATCTGCCAGTTCGTAATATACGTGTGGTTCCGCTTTTATCTGTAAATATACTTCGTTTTTCTTAGCAATAATCAAATGAGACATAATCCATAGGATTCACCTATGAATATTTATTAGTCCATATTATACTTATATTCTAAAACAATTCTATATAAAAAATCTTTTAGGTATGCAAGTCTTGCTTGTTCGTCTGGATGACCACCACTCCACTTTTCATAGCGAAACTTAACAGAATCATACACTAAGTACAAATCTTCTGGGCCTAACTGAACTTCAACAAAAGGCATGTCTTCACTAAAGTCGCCATCTTGATATGTCCAATCTTGATCCATTAGAAACCTGCTTGAAATTTTTGCCACTCAATTGCATTTTTAATTTGAAAGGTTCTATTAGCAACAGTTTTAATAATCTCTTCCAAAAATTTTAACTGGACATCGTAATAACGAATTTTCAAATCAATTGTAGTTAGTTTCTCATCGGCATCTAGATGCCTCTGTATGGCGTCTTTCTCTCTAACTTTATAGTCAAATGGTTCCCTTTCGTAAACCTCCGTAGGTGCCTTTCCAGTATAGTAGTTATATCTTTCAAGTTTTACCTTCCTATAAGAGTCTCTTGCTTTTTCTCTAAGAAGTGTAAGTGTATTGTAAATTGTATAATACTTAGAATGAAGTTGTGGTATTTTTAATGACTCATCATGCAAGTTATCGGGATCAATAACAGAATCTTTCTGCCACATCTCCTGAATTTTGTCAAGGTCCATCATAAGCGAGTTCTATTGTCCTGATCAAGGATATTATATACAGTATACTTGAATGTTGCCTGTGCTGTAAAGTATTGGATATCCGTAACGGACGTATCAAAATCAAGAGAAGTTAAACTGACAGGGAACAAATTTAAAAACTTAACAATAGTGTTTGCTCTATAATTACTGTTCAAGATAGTAAGAGAACCATCACTGAACTGCTCCTCCATGTCTTCAATACCATCAGAATTTAATATAAAGTTTTTAAAATCTTGTGTGCTTTCAGGAAACCCAAGACCAGTCAACCAGTTGTGAATTGCCATGTAATTTGACATATCCTCATCTACCAAGAATCTTATTGTAAGATCTCCATAAGTCAACTTCTCACCTGGAATGTCAAGATCCTTCAGATAAGTTGGTTGCTTTGCTACTCCCAGACTAATTTCTGGAATCTTAGCACTCGTGCAAAAGAAAGATACCTTTGGTTCCTTTGCAAGTGAAAAATTAAATCCTGCAGGAGAAAGGAAATTTCTGTTTTGTATCTGATTTCTAAATTGTGAATTGGTCATAATAATTACTTACCTTCTAAGGTCTTTGATACGAGAATACAGTGTTCTTTTTCCGTATTGTGTTGGAGTTAAGTTTTGATTACCAGTCACATCTCTGGCAGTTTGTCTCATCAAATCAAAACTAGTGCTTCTATTTACTTCACCAGCTGGACCAAAGTTTCCAGTGTCTCTTACTGGTGCATTTGTGATTCTAGTATTAGTGCCTTGTGGTTTTTGAGTAAATTGTACTTGTGTACCAAACCTTGTAGATGGAGTTCCTGCCCACGTTCCTTTAGGAACTTCACCCCTCTTGTATTTGTAAGGAACCGCTACACCCCGTGTAGAACCAGTAAACGGAGTTCCATCGGCAGTTCTTTGAACTCTATCCTTACCAGTATTATATCCCTGAGATGTAGTATCTCCAGGACCGTAAGAACTTGTCTTTACAGGTCTCCAACCATATCTTGCTGCTTCATCTGGTGTGTGAGAGCGTTGAGTGAATTCTCCGGTAGTTTTGTTTAATACACCTGGTTTATAATTTTTATACGCTAGAACCTTTGTATCTTGAGGAACAGGTTTTGGAGTTGGTGATGCTTTTTTACTTTTAAAAAAATTTAAAAATTCTTTGAGAGTTTTTTTCTCGGGAAGATTTTTATGTTTTGTTTTAGCAAAATCTTTTACATCACTTTTCTTCATCGTCGCTGCCAACTTTGCAACTTCAGGAGTAGTTGGTGCCATTTCACCTTTCTGAACAGCACGAACTATCCCAAATAATCTTTGTTGTGACTTAGAGAGTGCTGGCATATTACTAAAACCTATACTATATTTAGACAAAAAAAGAGGGTCCGAAGACCCTCCAGAGAATATGTGAACCGTGATCACATAAGATTCTGAACTTTGACGCGACGATAGTAGCGGTTGGTGTTCTGGGTAAGAGCACCTGCGCCAACGGTTGTACCCTGAGCGAATGGGTTGGCAACCATGCCGTAACGAGTCTTGAAGCCGATCTTGGGCTGGAAGGTGTCCTGACCAACGGCACGAACCATCTGAAGAGGAACGTATGGGCAGTAGAAGAGACCAGCGTCATATGGGGAAGCACCCTTGTAACCAGCAACGTAGTACTGATCAGCGGCGTTGTTAGCACCATATGGATCGATGTAAACGCGATACTTACCAGCAAGAACACCAGCGAAGGTGTTACCAGTATCATCAACGTTCAGGTTGGCGTTAAGGGCAGGGGTGTAATCGAGTACACCAGCCATGGTCAGTGCGGAAGCAACGTCAGCAGAGCACATGATCATGTTACCCTTGCCTCTACGAGTGCGCTGGGCAATCGCGTTGGCGTCTCTTTCGATCTGGAAGATCAGACCCTTGAACTTCTCAACACTCCAGCGACCGTTGGAGTCAACGTCAAGGTCAAAAGCACCGGATGTTGCAACGTTGGTGGAAGCACCTTGCTCAGCAACACGATAGATGGTTCTGATGACTTCGCGGTTGATTTCCGCAAGGATTTCAGTGGAGAGAATGTTAGCCAGTTCGGCTTCAGCATTCAGACCGTGGATTGCCTTGAGGTCCTGGGCGAGTTCCAGGGAGTATTCTGCTTTCAGAGCACGGCTCTTAGCAGTAACGGTGACCTTCTCGATCGAGAATGCCATTTCGTTGAAGGTATCGGAAGTGCTGCTTCCAAGATCTTCAGCGTCGTCTGTACGCATACCCTGACCAACAGAGTATGTAGAACCGTTGATACCCGAGGTTGGGTTCAGAGCGGCAGGGTTAGAACCAGACTGACCAGTTGTACCCATACCCACGTTAGCGGCAGTCATGCCGTTAGTGAGGTTGACAGAGTTGTTCTGACCAGCGAATGCGGTATCTGCTTCGTCGAACAGGGCTTCGGTTCCGTCCTGAGTCTTGTAGCGGGAACGCATCGCGAAGATCAGTCCAGTAGGACCGGTCATTGGTTGTACGCCAGCGAGGTCATAAGCGACCAGGTTAGGCATAGAGCGTCTGATCAGTGAGATCAGAACAGGGTCGAAACCAGCAACGGTTTGACCACCGGAGGAAGTAAATCCACCGTTACCAACAGCGTTGGTTGGAGCTTCGGAGAGGAAGTCTCTTTCCTCACGAAGAGCGATTTCTTGGTTTTCCAGGAGTTGAGCGGTAACTGCTCTACGATGATTGTCCTTGATGTTATCAAGACCGTCGTAGTCCAGAAGGGGTGCCCACTTCTCCTGCAGTACCTCGTTAGAAGGCATTTGCATTTGAATTGTACCTCGGTTTAAAAAGTTAGTTTGAACTATAATTTAAAAATCACTTTTTAGCGACCCGACCAAGAGTCTGCATGTAGGATTCCATAAGTGGAGAGACGGATACCGACTCTACAGCAGCGGTTCCTTCAGAGATAGTCTCAGTATGATCTCTTTGAGTGCTAGTTTCCTCTGGGAAGTAAGAACCTCTCAGGGTTACAAGCTTCTCACGATAGTTTGTCTCACTTTCAAACTCAACATTTTCAGCGAGAGAAGCGAACTTATCCTTTTGGGTCTCAGCGAGTCCCTCGGCAACTTCTGCGAAAATTACGTCAGAAGTGGATTCGGCTAATCTACGATTAAGAGCAACATTGCGATCAATCTGCTCGTTGAGTTTAGACTCCATTTCATCTAATTTATCTACCATGCTTTCAAGCACATCATATCTATCTTCAGGGATGGTTACATAATGTTCTTCAAAAAGGGTTTTCATACCCTCAAGGAAAGATTCAGTCATCTCGGTCTTGAGACCAGTTTCGACTTGAAGTGCATTCTCTTGAACCCACTCGTCGGCAACATACTCAAGATAACCGTCGATGCGATCTTCCAGTGCTTCTTTGATGTTTTGAACTTCTTCTACGAGTGCCTGCTCGTAAGCAGTCTCAAGATTTTCTCTGATCTCGGAAACTTTCGTCTTAATAGCAGCTTCGAAAATGGTGCGTGCTTTTTCTTGGAACTCTTCAGAGAGTTCTTCACCCTCAAGCAGAGCCTGAACATCGCCTTCGATGTCAATCTCTTCTTCTTGGATGATTTCTTCTTCGGTGGTTTCCTCTGCTTCAGCTACAACCTCTTCTTCAGCAGTCTCTTCTTCAGATACTACTTCTTCAGCGGTTTCTTCTTCAGCTTCAGCCACGACTTCTTGATCCTCATCTACTTCTACTTCTTCAGCAGGAGCAGCCTTGGCGTTTACTACATCCTTAACTTGCTTAAGGGTAGCGCCAGGAGTTGCGAGTCTGTTAGAGTCGTCGTCTGGTCTGGAGTTCTCAGGAGTTGGACCCCCAAGATCTTCGTAAGGAACACCACTAGCCTGCATTGGTTCAGCGGGAGCAGCTCCTTTAGTTACTGCGTTTTCCATTTCCTGTAAGTTGCTATCAGCGGACATTTGTATCGATTAATTTGGTATAATCTATATTTATTTATAAATCAAAGATTTGATAAGAAATCGTTAAATAACTGGATCTTATGTTCATCAAGGGTTTTTTGGTCAACAAGAGTATTAATTCTCTTCTGAGTCTTTTCTGCGAGTTGTTCACGAAGAATTCCACCTTCCCAAACCCACTCTTTTCCTTCCATAATTCCTGAGACAAAAGCATCAGGTGCAGAAGGATCGGCAACGATATCAGCAGCAGTCGCTAACATGAAATCTTCACCAACAACTTTATGACCTTCATTTGTCATACGTAGTGAACCTACACCACGAGAAGAAACGCCAAGCATTACTCCTTCACCAATCAAAGATTGTGCAATTTTACCCATAGGGGTATCAAGAAGTTGTGCTTTACCTCTAAAATTATTACCTTCTTGAGTCAGTGAAGTAATTTTGTGGGAAACACGGTCAAGGTTTACGGTAGGACCATCAGGATGTCCCAGTTCACCTAGAGCACGACCTTTTTTAACGAAACTTTCGTTATAACGATTTACTTCATTAGAAAGAGTCCTAATAGGATACATTCTTCCGTTGCGATTTTTAATTTCGCCTTGGAGGAATACACCCTCAATGCACATTCTTTTCTTAGCACCTTTACCTTCGGTGATGATTTGAATGTCCGAAATTTCTTCTGTGATGAGTTTCATTTTTTTATGCGGTAAATCCTACTTTTGAACCTAATACTCCAGCATTTGCAGCAAATACACACTGAGTAGGGTTTTTTTCTAGATATTCAACTGATCCTGTTGGTAATGTAAAAGAACCAACAACATCACCACTTCGAGTTTCAACGACAGTGACAAGATGATTACCACTATGTGTATTAACTAGGCGAACGACAGTCGCTTGAGAAAAACTAGTTGCAGTCCCAGTTGTTGTTGGGCAGGCTGCCTCCGCACCTTTACATAAAGTTCTTGCCATTATTCTTGATCCTCTTGTGGGTCTTGAGTTACTTCATCTTCAACTTCAACTTCATCCTCTGTGGGTTCGTCAAACATCGAAGTTGCTACATATGGTTTTGCAGCGTCAATTCTTTCAGCAGCTTTGGCATACAGAGAATTTTTAATTGCATCAGTTACATCTGACGCAGAAGAATCCTGTGCGATCAAATCGATAATACTATTTTCCATTAAAAAGTGATGTATATTTTCTATTTATAACTCTGCAGCTTCCCCGTCTGCTTCAGTTGCGTTACCTTGAGACTCCAAATCTGGTTCTGTTGGAGTTGCACCAGCACTCATAGGATCTGCAATCGGTTGTCCTGTGACGGGATCAACTGCTGCTGGATTTGCAATAATACCTTTTGCAATCTCATCTTCAATCTGAGCATCAATCTCAATAATTTCTTGATCCGTTTGACGGAGAACTTTTTTTCTTACATATTCGGTAGAATAGAACTTACCAATATAGGGTTCAATAGTTGCGAGATTAGTCAGTCTGCTTTGAATCATCTCAGATTCTTTAAGTTCAGCAAATTGATTATCATAGAGGAAATCATACTGAATATGATCACCCATCTCTTCCCAATCTTGAAGAGTAATCACATTCTTCAAAATTAGTTGAGTCTTGAGCATATCATTGAACATCACAGAGAAACGTTTTCTCAAACGACCAACGAACTTAGCAAACTTCAGTTCATCACGCAGAATTTCAGAAGAACGACCAAGGTTGAAACCACCATCGGCAGCAATTCTAGATTCAGGAACTCCAAGTGCTCTGTAAAGTTTTTTCTGGAAGTATTCAATATCAGAGAGTTCTCCCAAGTTTTGTCCACCGGGCAGAGTAGTGATTTCAGTTCCGCGACCACCCTCTCTACGAGGCAACCAGAAGTCTTCCATCATGGACATAAACTTGCGGTCATCACGGATTTCTCCGGTGCCAGCATCATAAACAAGTTTATTTCTGTAACGAGACATAACCTCTTTGAGGTATTGCTCTGCTTTTACTTTTGGAAGATTACCAACATCAATATAAAAAATACGACGCTCTGGTGCTCTAGACAATCTGTAGATAACCAAAGAATCCTCAATCATTCTAAGTTGATTGAGTGCCTTGATTGCCTTATGAAGATATGAAAGAACGGTTCCCTTGTTTCTATCTACGAGACCAGAACTACAATATGAGATTGAATCTTTTGCAATCTTTACAGAATCTCTCTTTCCACCTGCACCAGATAGAGTTCCACTTGGATAATTTTTCTTTGGGGTATACAGAAAATATTCTTCGATTTCTGGTTCAACAACAGGTGCCTCTTTACCTCTTTGAGTTACTGATGTATTTTGAACAGCAAGACCTCTCTTGTCCATCTTCTTTTCTTGACGGACATACTTGATCTTCATCGGATCAATATATCTCAGATCTTGAATACCTGCTCCAGGATTCTTAAGATCAATTACTTTTAAGTAGTAAACTCTACCATCAACATACCAATTCCTAAAAATTTCGTGAGACTTTTTATCAAAGTCTAACAACTCTTTAATATATTTAAACTCTGCTCTGATAATCTGCTTTAATCTTTCTGTGCAGTTTAAGTTGGAGAGTTCGATTTCTACTGGAGAATCATATAAGTCACTAACTATTGCTTCATTTACAACATCTTCAATAGCACCATCCGCTTCAGGATGAAGTGCCATTTCACGATACCTTTTAATTAGGTCATGTTCAGTTCTATAGACACCTTCAATATCAAGGTAAGAACCATAAAATCCACTACTAATATAATTATCAACCCCGTCCTCATTATTTTGAGGAACGGGGGAGATAACCGTAGGTGATTTTTTAATTACATCATCAAGTGAAAAACCAAAAAGGCGGGCCATCTTATAAAACTGTTGACTTATTATTGACTATTTAGTTGATGTTTTCCCCGCCAGAATTCGCACCACTACCTCTAACTGCTTCCCACCAGGTGACTTGAAGTTCAACCTGGAATTCTTGGATGTTTTGACCTTGGTCATATCCAAGTTCAATAGCAGTTACCTGAGTTGGGAACACATCATAGAAGTGATACTTTCTCAGGGTATCGCCATTTCTATCAAGTTGATAGACATAGGCATCAGCGTGATAATCTGCTGGATTAGTTGTTCCAGTGTTATCAGATACACGGTTGATAGTGTTCATCCACTTTTCAAAAGCAGAACGAATAGCAAAGTCTGTATCGTTGATAACTGTGATTGTCCAGGTGTCAAAAGTACGATCACCTGCAATCTTGAGCATTCTTCCTCTAAATGGAACCTCAATTGGGGCAACATTCGAGGCAGGCAGGTTTGCTGCCTTGGTCAAGAATCTTGCCTTATTAAGGATATCATTTAGTCCTTCAACCGATACGGCATCAGGGAAAGAAAGTTCACATTCAAATAGATTTGAACGTGCACCGCCACCAGATAACTTGCTCTTGAAGTCAGTAATCTTTCTTAGTGGGGGTGGGTTGAGTTGGTTTCTAGTTGCCATTTGAGTTAACCTCTAAGTGATTAATAATATGAAACTTATTAGACGTTACCGACGACTTCGCTGAACGAAACGCCAGTTCTAGTAGCGACAAAGGTAAGACCGATGAAGTTAATAGATCTGTTAGGTTTGATGAAAATGTCAGCGACAAACTCATTATTGTCAATGACTGCGGCGGTGTTATTTGTTTCATCACAAACAACAACATAATCAAAAATACCTCTCTTAGACTGAACGTCGCGAAGGAATGGTTCAACAATATTTACAAAGTTAGTTCTTGTAATTTCATCGTTGAATTCGAACAGTTGATCTCTTGCAGCAGCAGAGATAGCATCTTCAAGGAAGATGAACAAGCGTCGGACGTTAATTCTGTCAAAGGCAGATGATTTTGCCATGGCAGTTTTGTCTCCGAAGAGAACAATTCCTTCACCTGGTGAGAAGATAACAGGGTTAATTCTGTTAGAGTACAGTGTATCTCTTTGTACTTTACTTGGGTTGTATGGCAGTTTGACCGCGTTCAGGATAGCGCCTCTGGCAGTACCAGCAGGTGAGAACCATGGGAACTGAGTCAGGTCGTTTCTAGCACACAGACCAGCAATATCACCATTCAGAGGGACATAGCGGAAAGTATCGTTGAAACGATCATACATGTACTTATAACCACTATCAAATACTCCGTAGGAGGAAGAAGTGATTGGACCGTAGAAACCAACAAGGTTATCAGTTATAGTAGCGTCATTATTGACAGTTACCGTTCCAACGGAACTATCATTAAGGAACGCTTGTCTGTAAGGAGAGATGAATGCAACAGCATCCTGTCTTGCCTCAGCAACAGCAATCAACTTACTTGCAAGTGCTTGTGCCCTCGCCTCAGTGTGATTACCTGAACCCATCAGGAGGAAATCAACCTCAAAGTTGTCAGAATTCTCAAAGAGAGAATATCCATCCACCAATTTATTCAGTTCAGGTGCAAAAGCGTTAGTTGCAGTAGTGTCGGTGCCATCATCATAGTTTTTGCCACCACTCAGAGTTAGAGTTGTGTTGCCAATACCAGCAAACTTAATTCCTTGAGCTTCTTGATCCCAACCAGTATCGGAACCTTGGGTAAACCCGGTGCTGAAGTGGGAAGTTACAATACCAGCAGGTGCTGAACCACCATAGAGATTATCAGAGTTTGTGTAGAGGTAAGATCTCCAGTAAGCAGGACTTCCGAGAGAATACTCAGCATCCTTTGCTTTGGAGAGAGCAAGGTGCTTCTCAAGAATTGTTCCAGCGTTACCGGTTACTTCACCCTTGTCATCATATACAAGAACGTGAACTTCATCAAATCTGGAATTTCTAGCAGCAGCGTAATCTGAAGTGCCAGGTCTTTCAACAACGTTATTCCACTTGATGTTTGGACCAGTCAGTACAATCTCTTGCTGATCAAACCAATCTGAAGGTGTGTTGAAGTTCGTAGTAGTACCAGCACCAGATCCACCATTGTGGAATGACAGAAGTCTAGATGCATCAAACTTGTAAAGACCACCTGCCTGATAGTCAACTTCAGTTTCTGTACTCGCAGCAGAAACGTGAGAAAGAACTTTTACTTCAATCTCATAAGGAGAACCAGAACTACCATCACCAGAAATACCAGTGATAATTCCCTTAAGGTGACCATCAAGTGCCACGGTTGTTCCATCTGATTTTGGAAGAGTGCCATCAACCGTCTGGGTTACACCGTAACCAACTGCCAGAGCAGCAGTATTAGTTACAACACCAGAGATAATTTGGTCTGCTCTACTATCAAGAATAGCAACCTTAAGATTATTTGCCCAAGAACCAGGGTTCTTAGCAGCAAAGGTCACATTAGTGATTGTGTTATCTTGGTAACCAAGTTGACCGTAGTGTTCAGTGCTCTTGATTTTAATGCTGTTAGCAGCACCGACATAAGCATTCGTAAGATTATCGTCATCTGCTCTGACGACACGCATATTTCCGCCATAAGCAAGGTACGAAGATGCAACCATCCAGTACTCGTAGTGCTTACTGCTATTGTAAGACTCTCCGAAAGTCTTTAATAATCCACCCTCATCAGTGATGAGAATTGGATCTTCAACAGGTCCCTTTGCAAAAGGTGCGACCAGAGCACCAACGGCACCGCTAGTGGCATCTGCTCTTCCAATTGTAAGGTCAACCTCTCTAATAACGATTCCAGGAGATGCTAGGTTAAGTGGCATCTTTAAGTGCTCCCAATCCAGAATTTATCTGAAATTATTTATTGAAAAGGCACTTTTCAGCGGGGAAATGATACATGAACCTTACCAATCTGGGTATTCCCAAACATTATTACACTTCTTACTACCTTTTACTCTATTAATAGTACAAGACTTACACTCATATGAATATGCTGAGGGTAGAGCTCCTCTCCCTTTTCTAGTAAGATAAAACTCATCAATTAAATTTTTAACTTTACCACAAACTCTGCATTTACGTTCAGATAAAAGCAAATGTTCTAATTCTATCTGATCGTCCAAGTCCATTACATGTAATCCCACATGAATGAACGATCACCATATTCATCAGTATGCCAACGGTCACCTTGGTCATCGGTAAAAGATGTCATATCATTAATTCCATCATCCAAAAATCCAAAGGGTGCCATGTCTTGTTCAATTTGATTTTTTTGTTCATCATATATTCTTTTACGAACATCATTATCCGTCATTTCTTTAAAATATTCTTGTGCCACCAACCATGCAAAGATAACAAGACACATTGCAAGATCATCATTACATCCCTCTTCTGCTTCAAAAGAATTATGCCTTTGAGCAAAAGTAGTCAACTCTGATATAATTTCATAATCAAGTGTTAGAAGTTTAAAATCTTCAATCATTGTTTTGAGATTAGAGCAACCAAGTTTTTTAACTTGAGCAGTTGTTCTAACTCCCATCTGAGATTTTTTACCAGAAAATCCATGACCAACAACTTGACCGGCTCGACCTCTCATCGCTGCCATGAGCATGTTTTCATATTCTAGATCATAATGTAAAATATTTGCTACTTGTTCACCAATATCATTAACTTCTACTAATACCCATGCGTCATTATATCCTTTCGCAGTTTGTTGAATAATATTTGGAAACAACATAGGTTTTACTTCGTTGTTCCTATATTTTGCAACTATCTTATAAGGAAACTCTGTGATGTCAACAACGATAAATGCAGAATAATCATTGCCCAAACCACGAGCAACATCAACAGTAATGAGATAATTGTGTTCTTTTTTGCTTTGCTCATAAACATCAAGACCAGCGTTTCTCTGAATAGGATCTTCGTAAATAAGATTTTTTAGAATTGCTGGATTGATGAGAGTATTAACTGATCCCAGAAATTCGCATTCAAACTCAACTTTAAACTGTTGCTCTGACGTGTTTGCGATAGTGGTTTCTTTCCACTTATCATCTCTACCGGGGACCTCTGACCAATGAACATCTGTTGGTATATATTCATTTTTACCTTTCTCCGAATCATGCCACATACGGTAGAAATGATTCATACCATGTGGTGTGGATACAATAATTACTTTGGTGTTTTGACCAGAAGTAATAGTAGGATAAACAGAGGCAAAGAACGAGTCAGCAACGTGGTTTGGGACGAATGCGAACTCGTCGAGAAAGAGGATGTTAAACGACATACCTCGGACAGCACTAGCAGACGTAGATGCTGCCAATATTTTACTGCCATTTTCCAACTCCATTGAACCTTTATTCCAGGATATGATACCCTGTTGCATCCATTTAGGCAAGTTCTCATACGCAGTTTGTAATCTACTTAAAAGTTCTCTCGCAGTTGCTGCTTTGTTTGCCAAAATACCAATATTTACACTGTCGTTAAAAACGGCGTAATGTAAAAGATATGACACCACAGTAGTTGACTTACCAGTCTGTCGTGGCATCTTACAGATGTTAAATCTATTATTATGAAAATTGTGAATTAGTTTTTCTTGAAAGTCATACGGATGAAATTGTGTCAGACCTTCATCTAGAGAAACGATTTTAATATAATTGTTTGCAAAATAAACAGGATCCTCTTTACATTTGAGGAATTCAATAACTTGATCCTCTGTAAATTGAATCTCTGTATTTGCTTTTTTTAGATTAGGATTACCAAGATATACTTCACTCATAAACTATCAGCAGTTCCAAGCCCTCAATGATTTATTAATTCTGCTATTAGGATCGTTTGCAGTCTTCTTACTAGTTAGTTTCTTTTTCATACCCTTCATTCTCGCGCAAAAAGACGCTCTACGCTTGTTCCCAACTTTCTTTGAAGGTCTCTTAAGATCGCTTCCTGGGTTTTCACGTTCATACGACTTCCTACCTTTTTCATTAAGTCCACCTTTTTCATTTTTACCTTCCTTTTTTGTCCAAGCAGAACCTTCACTAAGTTCAGATCTCCAATCAGAAACTTGCTCTTTACGAACACAGTTGGGAACCATACGATTTCCCTTCTTCTTCATTCCTTTCATTTCATGAGTATCCCAGCAGGGATCACCATCAGATTTTGCCTCTTTTTGTAATTTTGCTTGTTTCCCAAAATAACTGGAAATAGGCTCATTACCTTTACCTTTGGGGTTGTATTTTTTGTCGAGATCCTTTTTGCGTTCTTCTGGTCCGTCTAAACGACTTCCTTCACCAATTAACTCAACTTCTTCCTTCCTGGTTTTCTTCTTTTTGACACAGTTTGGATATCTTTTACCAAACATTGTCTTCATACCTTTCTTTTCATAACCTTTCCAACATTTTTCATCAAGATTTTCTTCAGAGATACCAGATTTTCTGAGTCTCTTTGCTTGACTCTTATGCATTTTAACAGCAGCATCTAATTCACCAGCGATTTTTTTTACGTCTGCTGGTATATCTTTTTTTTCATTAATTTTTAAAAGATTTGATGGTGATGCTTTAATTGGATCTGCCTTGATTAAATCTGTGGTTTCATACTCAGTTGGAATAAACTCATCTCTCCAATTAGAATAATCTACACTCTCATTCTTTTTAGATTTATTTCCCCAGTTGGCAGCACCAACCTTTCGACATTTTACGAGAGCACCTGAAGCATAAGCAGAAGGCCACACAGAATAACGAGACTTGACCTTGTGATAACAAGCATCTTTCTTACCCTCATCAAGGTCTTGTCTCCAGTCTGAATAAGATTCTTGAGTCACGTTCTTTGCCTTCCCTTTTCTATTTGGATTTGGATCTTCTGCACGCTTTTTGCGTGCTCTTTTGTTTCTTTCTTCTTTGCTCATAGCAGCACGGTCGTCTGCATCTCGACAATATGGTTTAGTCTTTTGACCGGGTTGTTTAGCACAGGGCTTACCATCATATTTACCACCAGTCTGTTTCCAACCACCACCTTTGAACCAGTCGCGGAGAGAATACCCTTTATCTTTGGATGATTTGCCGTCACGTTTTTCAATAATTACTTCTTCTGCACGAACAGTTACACTACCAGGTGTTACGTTTACATTTTGTGCTGCTTTTTTAGCAGCGTTATATTTCTCAGCAGCACCCCTTGCCTTATTTACCAATGTTTCGGCATATCGTTCTGCTTTCTGTTGTTGAGTCATATATTGCTCATCCATTTTGTCTACATAACCAGCAGCAGCGTCGGTGTCATGTGCAGTATCAGTGATCTTTGCTTGCATCCAAGCAGGAATATCTTTTTCCTTTTTACCTAATGCTTTTCTAACCTTTTTGATATTTTCTGCAGATTTTTTCAATTGAGATTGTGCCATAGCGACCTCATGATCACCATTCTTTGCTTCATTCATTGCCTTAGTTTTCTTTTTACCTTGACAGTGTGCCTTTTGACTGAATCCCTTTGGATTATCACAATCAATTGACTTCTTATATTTGCCGCTCCAACCTTCGCTTACTCCCCCTCCATTACCTCCGTTGGATCCAGAAGAACCAGACCCATTCCCATTACCACCATTGCCATTACCATTACCATTAGAAACATTACCATTGCCATTCTTTTTAGTATTGTTTTCACTATTATCTTCAGACTTTTCTTCTTCCCTTTCTTTACGGAGATAACCACCCAGACCTACACGATATCCACCAGGGATTCGCTTACACTTTTTATCTTTATAGCAGTAGTAATACCCCTGCTTACACCTTTTCATTTTGTTTTTCTGAGTTATTACTATTTAGAAATCCTTGTTTCAGAAGTTTTTGTAGTTCTGATGTAGAACCAACAAACACTGCGTTATTAGTAATACTATTAGGACCTTTTGTGCTATCTTCTTCAAGGTCCTTAAGTTTCTTTTGTAAATCTGCCAGTTTATCAGTGGTATCTGCCACACTCTTTATAAGTTGTCCAGCGACTTCATATGCTCTAGGACTAGCACTTTCACCCGCTAATTCCATTATGCCATTTATTGCTTCTTGTCCCTTTTCAATTAATGAATACAAATTCGCTCTTGTATATTCATAGTCTTTTTTGATATCGTTATTTTCTACCGGTTTTTTGATAGGAACAGTTTTTTCTGTTTCTACAATACTACTTTCCACGTTAAGTGCATCATCAATCGCATCAAAATTAGACATAACTATTAAATATCAGATTGTCTTGTAGGACTATACGACTTAGAATCTGTAAATGTTTCAAACGTTTCAGAGAATCCAAAGTCATCACCTGGATTAGCATCAATTGGATCGGGTACAACAGTATATCTCATTTCTCTCTTAGCAGTTTGTGTATTTGTATCACTGTAAGTATCAACAATAACCTTACGGATGAGACCTTCAGGATTATCAGCAACGGGACCAAAGAGGTATGTTTTTGCTGTGAATCGTAAAGTATATATTAAAGCTCTACGTGTAGAAAAATCTCCCTCATAATCATCTTGGAAAGAAACTGAATTTAAAACAACTGGAATATCTCTTTTTTCACCAATAGATTCAACTAAATCTACAGTAATGTTAAAAGATGGTTGAAAATAAGGAAGTATCTGCTCAACAATTTGAAGAGCATCATCATTTAACTTAGATAGAATACTTAGTTCAAATCCAATATTATATGGGACAGGCATAAAGACTTTCTTCATCTTGTCATTATTATCAACTGCTCTGAAAGTTTGAGTGATGCCAGACTTTCTAGTTGAATCATATGAGATGGATGTCATTTCAAATGACATTCTAGGTAAAGTGATCTGAACAGGTTTATCCAGATTTGCTTGTTGCTCCAATCTCGCAAGAAATTTTTGAGTAGGTCCATATGCCAAAGGAACCTTTAATTGACTTACAACACCACCACTTGAGTCCTTGTGTTTGATGTTTAAATCATTAAACAAAGTACCAAAAGATATGATAGTCTTTCTTATGATTTCGTGGTAGTAATAAGATCCTAACATTAGTATGTTCCGAAGGGATTAGTTTCGCTGAAGTCAATCAGACTATCTGCTTGTGTTTCAAATTCATCATTGTCTCTGTATTTATCTGTCTCTGTGTTAGCTACACCAGTATTCTTAATTACATAAGCAGCGCCAGACTTAGCACCAGTAAGAGTTTCACCAGCGAAGAAGTAACCAGATGTGAGACCAACACGAAGAATATTGGTATCTGAATCCCATCTCTTAACCCTAGCAGACATACCAGATCTAGATCCAGTGATGACCTCATTAAACCAGTAAGTTCCAATCCCGGTTGTTGCAGCAGTTCCAACAGTTACGGTTGGAGCAGATCCCAAGAATCCTGCACCAGCATTTGCAATTCTAATTTCACTGATAGTTCCTGCAGCAGATACAACTGCTTTAGCACTAGCAGATATTGTTGGAGACAGAGGAGGTACAGAAATAGATACTGGAGGAGTTGTAGTAAATCCACTGCCACCGTCAGTAATTGTGAAGGAAATAACACCTCTATGAGCGGTAATAATTCCACAAGTGGCAGCAGCACCAGTTCCGCCACCACCACTAATCGTAATGGTCGGTGCCACAGTGTATCCTGTACCTGCATTAGTCAGCAAGATTTCTGATATAGAGGTAATGTTGTTTCTGGTTGTTGTAATTGCTACCGCAGTAGCATTAGTTCCACTAGAAGGTGCTGTCGTAATTGCAACTGTTGGTGTGCTTGTGAATCCAGAACCATCATTATCCAAGAATATTTGCTGAATATATCCAGTCCCTACAGATGCTGTTGCAGTGGCACCAGAACCCGTTGAGAACATGGTAAGGTCTAAGATGTACCCCTGATCCTCAAGAACTGTGTCAATGGTGTCAATAGAGGTATCAAAGACTTCATCTTCATACTCAAAGAGTTCACATTTAAGTTCATAAACATAGTTTTTACCCAATTGATAAAATGGGTTTTCATGTTCTACAAATTTAACTTCAAATAGACGCTTACCAAGTGGGAAATAAATTAAATCTCCTTCCCTTGGTCTTCCTGCAACTTCAACATCTTGATCACTTTCATCTTCCAAGAAAGGTGAAATAAAATCTTCAAACCTCTCTCTAGAAACAGTAACTGTTAACTCATCTCTCAGACTAACACCAAACTTAGTCATGATGTCACCAGCACCACTATACCCATCATATGTGTTTACATATGCTTCTAGTAAGAAATTATCATCAAACTTAGAGGATTGTACTTCCTCAATAATAGTTTGTTTGCGAACATACTTTCTAGGAATATATGTTACTTCAACACCATATATTTTGAGTTGTTCATTGATCAACTCTTGTACTAATCTTTGTTCCCCGAAGGAACCTTGTAAGAAAAAAGGATTAAGTGCCATCAGCCGATAAAGTCAAGAGGTGGTAATTCGTATTCCATTGCCATACGACTACGAATTTCAGCAATTTCTCTTTCACCGTCGTCATAATATTGTCTGCCGTTAAGTTCAATTCCTCCAGGTAATTTTGTTCCACCAAACTTAATCATGTTCGCTCCCCACTGTCTCTTAATTAGAGCAGTCAAATATCTCTTAACAAAACTATCATTAAAAATTTGTGTAAAACTTTGTGGATCTAATGCACGATGACAATCAATAACGATGTAATCATCCTCAGTTACACTTCCCCAATCAATATCAAGATACATTCTATCCTGACGCTTATTAAATCTTATTTGCTTTTCTGGAGTTAATAAGAAGTCAATATCCTCAAGATAAGTCTTAGTCATCGCATATTGCAACAACTCCACGGAGTTGAAATAATACAAATCATTCAAGAACAACTGATACTTAATACTGAACATTCCTCCAGAAATGCTACTAGTATCAAATTTAAAGATCTTTTCAATACCAATAACTGAGTCTGGTACTTGAATAAAGTTAGATGTCTCGTAAAAATTGGAAGTTGTTGTTCCATATCCACTAATTGATGTGGATGTTGCACTAGTGGTTACGATACCTGCAGTGTTTGTGCTTGAAGAATTATTAGTTGCCCTCCCCCTATCAATATCTGCTTGAGTAAATTTATACTTGAGATACATTCTTTCAACACCATCATAATGACGTTCTTGAAAATACTGAATGGCATCGTCAACCAAATCGTCAATTTGGTCGTCATCAACATTGATCTCCAAAACAGGAGCACCAAGTTGTCTTTTACAGTAATCAATCAGCCCTTGGCGTGTTGACGGTTTTGCCATTAGAATGCCTCAGAGTCTATATTTTTAGTAGTTCTTTTGGATTTTCTCAACTTCACCAACTCATTCTCTTGTTCAGTAATTTTTGATGTTAAAGATTCTACTTGTTGAGTTAAAGTTAGAACCTTTGCTTCCATAGCAATTGATTGGGATAAAAAATCATTCAGTTTCTTTTGATAGGTTACTATCAAATTTTTAATCTCATTCTCATTCATAATTGATATAAAAAAAGGTGGGACTCGCCCACCTGTATTTATAAGTTGTGCTTAACCTTAGAACGAGCCACCATCTACAGTTATATTTTCCAGACTTCTCGTAGATCCACTACAAGAAATAACTGCTTGACTGTTTCCTTGACAATCACTAACAGTCAGTGCTCCGATCTCAAGATTAGCGTAAGAGATACTTCCCATCACACTATTACTTTCAGTTACCTCGTCAGCAACAACAATTCTTCCAGCACTATCATCCCAGAATACGGAAGCAGTCTTAGCAGAACCACTGTAATAATGTAATACGACACCAACGTCAATATTAGCATCTGAAGAAGGTGCTACGAGAGAACCACCACTGTTAACAAGACCAACTTCAATCAGAGAGTCTTCAACCTTTAAGGTTTCCGTATTGATAATAGATTGAGAACCCAATACGGTGAATGTGCCATTGACGGTTAAATCATCAGCAACTGTAGTCGTACCACTAGCAGAATCAATAGTTAATCCACCAGAAGAGGTTGTAAGTGTATTAGCGTCAAGACTTAAATTATCAACTGTAGCAGCACCGGTAACTGCGAGGGTGGTGCCATTAAAGGTAAGATTTCCACTATCTTCAAGGGCACCAGAAGTGCCAGCAATAACAACTCTGTTGTCTGTGAGGTCACTAACAGTTGCGGACGAAAGAACTGTTTCTGCACCAGAGAAGTTAGCACCCCCATTACCATCAATAGCACCAGTAACGGTTAAACCAGCACTAACAACAGCGTCCTTAGTGACTGCAATAGAGTCGGTGATGGTTGCATCACCAGTTACTGTGAGGAGTGAACCATTAAAGGTAAGATTAGCACTATCCTCAAGAGCACCAGAGGAACCAGCAATAACAACTCTATTGTCCGTAAGGTCACTAACAGTTGCTGAAGAAAGAACTGTCTCCGCACCAGAGATGTTAGCACCACCATTACCATCAATCTGACCGGTGAAGGTAGAAACACCGGTTACCGCAATTCCTTCCAGGAAAGTTGCTTGGAAGTTATTGTGAACTACGTTAGATTGAGTGGAAACAGCGTTACCCATCAAACCATGGGCAGAACACTGATAGTGAAGAACCTGAGGGGTTGTATCAGTTACTGTAATTTCAGTATAAGCACCAGCACTACCAGCAGTACCGTTGGTTGTTACGTTTGTGGTATACGCAGTGGTCTTATTTGACTCTAGATAGAAGCGAAGTGGGTGATTACTGTTTGAGTTATCTGCTTGGTCAAAGCGATAAGTTACGCCAGGTACAAGAGTAATGAATGGAGATTCAGATCCATCAATAAAATATCCAGAACTAGATCCACTACCGTTATATCTGTGGTTAGCAGTCTTAGAAGCAACAGTAACAGTGTATGTAACTGTAGTATTAGCAGCCTCAGTGCTTACTAAACTTTCATATCCATAAACAGAACCACCAGCATATACATCTCTCCACTGCTTATCAAACTCACCTAAATCAACAGATTTGTCTGCGTTAGGTACAAGACTTGAAATAAATTCGCCACCGACGTTAATGTCATCAGTATCAGCATCACCAAGGTTGATTGTTCCACCCCTGAATGTTGCTACACCAACAAATTCGGCATATCCCTGAACGTTTAAGTTTGCACCAACAGTAACGTTCTTGGCAACACCAAGACCACCATCAAGTTGAACACTACCAGTGTTAACATTACCAAGAGTATTATCGGTAGTATTTGAAAAGGTTGTGAAACCCGAAATATTTACACTACTATTAATATCTACAAGAGATGTATTAAATGTGGCAATACCTGTAAAGACTGGATCTGCAGAACCACTTCCCCAACTTAAGTTTCCGCTTCCGTCATTAGTAAGAACACTATCCGCAGCACCTTGAGTTCCGGGGAAATAGTACGTTACAATTCCAGCCAAAGATGCCGGAGATGCAAGTGTGATATAACTTGTACCGTTATTCGTGCCTTCTACAAGGTTTACACCAGATCCACTGGTAGCACCCTCAATAGTCCAGAATCTCCTGGAACCTACGAATTGGTTGTTTGAAGTCGTCGAGTCAATACCGACGTATAGGTCGTATTTGTCGGTTGTAAAACCCGGCTCACCTGCCCTCAATGCTGGCAAATTACTAAAGAGACCTCTCTTGAACTGTAATACAGGAGCAGCCATCTTGAAAAATTCTTACCTTTTTATGTATTTAGTTAAAAAATTACCTACTATTAAAAAGTTCCAGCGTCATATGCTTCATCATCACTGCCATCTGCAAGATCAACAATTTGATGTGCCGGGACATGAATGTACTCAGAACCATCAAACATCAAAAAGGTGTTGTTTGCTCTAGCATTAGTGTTTACATCACCAACATTTGCCATATTATCAACAGTTCCAACAGAAGCAGATTGATTTGATGCAACTACTTTTACAGCGTTTGTTTGTCCGACTCTAACAGTCGTAGTATTGTTATTGGTTTTGACTCTAATATTCGCCATTAGAATTTCGTTGCTCCAGCGCGTACTAGGACCATACCTTCAATCACTCTTGACATCGCACCAGCATTATCAGTCATTACAACATCATAAACATATCTACCATCTTTTAAATTAGCAGTTTGAGATGTAGTCAATCCAAGTTTCACCTGACCATTAGATGCAGCACCATAAATCGTTGAAGTGAATGTAGTGACACCCGAGGTTGCACCTGGATGCTTCCTCATTTGTGATTTGAAAGTATAATTAGTCAGATTCATGACAGAGTTAGTTTGTCCATCTTCAAGTGTGAAGACCTGACTAAAGTCTGTGCTTTGATCAATTTGAATATTACTGACGTATACTGCCATTTTTCAAAGGTATTTTAAGTATTTAGGAGGGCAGTCCTATTACACTGACAACTTCTTGTTGTTTGAAATACAGTTTTGCGTAAGATTTGCAAATGTTTTGAAGTTCACCAATATTATCACACTCGTCAATCAGTCTAGCCTGTTGCTCATAAGCAAACATTTTAGACATCGTTTCAAGTTTGATTTGATCGGGATCCATTGATAAACTCCGTGAGAAGGGACTTGATTTCGTCTATATCTTTCCGCATTTCATCAAGTTCTTGTTTTTGACGATTACGGTTAGATTTCATCTTAACATATTCATTGTAACTAGTTGTATCAGTATTGACAACTGCACCCGTATCTGTTCGATACAGGTGCTTATGATCTTTGACTTTTTTCATCATGCAAGAGCAATAACTCTGAAATCCTTGAATCTCGGTGCTTTAGCTTCATTTGTTCCACTCATAACAATTTTAATTCTAAATCCATTAAACTGAGCAAGATTATCAGCACTAAACTGATAATCTATGTATTCATCATCAGCACTTGCACGAACAAATGCATCTGGTCTACCATTATTGAGAATGGAGTCAACTACCTCATCACCAAATCCGTCACCATTTGTATCTGTTAAGTTATCAAATCCTGGGAATAATTCAAATGATTGTTCAATACCATTTGAGTCAACTCTAAAGAGTTCATAAAGAACTCTAAAGTCTGCCGAAGAGTGACGATAAGAAGAAACGATAACTTTTAGAGATGTTGCTGGTTGTGCAAGTTCTGTTTTCTTGGAAATATAATATCCTGTATGAGGATCCTCTGTAAGAGAATTGACTCTACCATCATTGGAGTAATCAGAAATTGGATTGTTGAGTCTATCTCTACCAAACAGAATTCCAGATCCTTGTACATCAATTACTGGAGACAGATTTGGATCCGTGGTATTCATGCTAACTGCAAGAGTAAAAGATTTACTATTTGGAAGAGATGACAATCTAGTAGTCTCATTAATTCTAGAAGCAACCATTCTCGCAGTGCTCATACGATTCTCGTTATTAAGAGAAACATTTTCATATCCCTGATCGATGAATGATACCTCAGATCCACCAGCACTAGTTCCACTAACAGTCCTAATTTGAGAAGTGAGTGTGGTGCTTTCTGCCGGTGTAAATGCATTCAATCTTGGAGTTACCTCATTAAACTGAATGTTGGAGGAGGAGAATACGACTGAACCGCCGATACTATTTTCATCAGTGAAACTGAGTTGATTGTCTCCAGTTGTTCTAGATCCACGGTCGATTTGCAGATGATAAGTATCAAAATCTCTAGCACTCTTTAAAGTCGAATCGCTAGGCATATTATGCTGCTTATTGATTCTGTGAAGTGAAATTCCATTCAATTCATAAGTGAAGATTTGATCGTTGAGATCGTGTGATCTCTTAAGAGAACCATCAATTCCTCTAGTACCAATTCCAAGTGTCCCAGCACCGCCAGCTCCCGCAGAGATTGAATTGTAGAAAATAATCTCATTGTTTATCTTGGCATATCCAGTGGAAGTGGAAATACCTTCAAATGTTGCAAAGAGTGAAGTATTTGCAACAGAGATAGTTGTGTCACTCAATCCTAATGCTGCATTAAGAGTGGTTGGAGTTGTATTAGGTTCAATATTTGCTAGAACTACAACGTTGTTATCAGCGTGAAGACCATGATTAGTTTGTTGAACTTCAAGAACTCTGCCATCATAGAGATTGCTAATTACACTAGAATTTCTAATTGTTGTACTAGCATACGCTACTGCAACATCAGAAGAACTGTAAACAACCAAATTTTGATCTGCAGTAAATTCTTCACCTTGAACGTCAGTCAGATATAGAGTATCTTTTCCTGTGATATTCTTGACTGAGAACTGTGCTCCACGTCCTTTAGTAACATCAGAGGTTGTAATTCCTAAAACATCACCAACAACATATCCATTACCGGCAGTTGTGACATGTGGATTTCCAGAAACTGTATTGCTAGAAACTGTAACAATACCAATAGCTCCAGATCCAGATCCAGTGATAGAGTAGAAATTGACTCCGTTATAAGTTCCATTACTATATCCAGCACCCACCAAGTTGCCTGTTGTATTAGCAATATTACCACCAACTTGTTCAATATTACCACTAATAGCGGTAGAAGATGTATTGTCACTGACCTTTTTACCAATAGTCAGGATACTATCCATCGCAGAGGTTGTTGTAATTCCAACCTTCAGTTTTCTTGGAAGAGTTTTAACTGGATTAGTAATAAGTTTTTCGGTTAAATCACTTCCATTCTCAAGAGAGGGGTTGTTAAAGTAACCAATTCCAGGTTCCGTAATAAAGTTCGCTTTATACAGTTCAAATTTAATATCTTCAAACTGACTTGGAGTCCAGATAGTTCCATTTTGAGACTTAAATAAACTACCTCCAACATACTGTTTTGTTACAATAACACTTTCAGCATCGGGAAGAGTAGACAGATTTACAGTCTTTTCTCCCATTCTTGCAACCCAAACTTCATATTCATTAGTGGTTGCTGCAAAGAGAACAAAGCAATATTCAGTGCTTGGTTCAAGATATACTGGTGAAGGGAAAGTAAATGTGGTTGGAACTGTAGCATCACTTGAAACATTAATTTGAGATGGTTCAAGAGTTACTTGTGCGTAATCAGCAACTAATATGTTTGTTGGTAGACCCAACTCCATAGTTCTAATTTCACATCTTATTTTTTCATTTTCATCTTTACTACCGAAAAATACATCAAGTTTTGTGAGGAATGCTCCAGTTTCATCTACTGTGAAAGATTGTGCTAAAGGATCACCACTATCCTCAACAGGAGGTCTTGGTCTGCGGAAAAATTCTGTAATATTTCTAGTTCTTCTAACAGTTTCTACAGTGCCCCTAGCAGTATAAGTTCCTTCACCAACACTGAATTTCAAACTTCCAGGTAAAGGTTCGGCATTAGAGGAACTTGATGTAAGTTTGAAAGTCTTTTCTCCTGTGGTAAATGTAACTGCTGGTGTTGGAGAAGCTAATGGATCTCTAAAGAAGAAAGATCCTGTTATATCACCAAAGGTATCAGTAATTAATCTAATGTCCGCAACTTTTGCTTGTGCTCCACTTGTTACTCCAAGAAGAACCATGTCTTTTGCGATACGTCCATTGAATGTTCCAAGAACATCTTCCATTAGAGAATTAATGTCGATGTTTAGAACTGTGGAGGATGCGGAATATACTTCAGGAAGTTCTAAACTTCTATTATATGGATTTAAACTATATTTTGTGGACGGATTAGTTATTGGACCAGATTTATGATTAGGATTACAGATTCTTGCTGAGAACAATTGTCTAGAACCAATAAATCCTCTAATAGTTTCTCCCGCCTGGAATACACCAGATGTCATACTAATTTCTGTCAACTTTGGAATTACATCCAAATCTGTAGTACTATCAAAGAAATTATAGTGTCTAGTAAGAGGTCTTAAACCAGTTGCTGTAAATTGTACATTCCTAGATCTAATGTGTGTATCGGCAGTTCTACCCTCCAAAACAGTACTGATACTAGAACTTCCCCCTTGTCTACCTCTAAAAGGATCAGTTGATACTCTAGTAACCCTTGTTCCACCGTCAACCGTAACTGTTCTTGTCCAACTATCTCTAGCTGGAGAAATATTTACTCTACCTGTGAATGCAACCATGTTAAATGGATTTACATTCTCAACTCTAGATGCAAGTGGTTGCTTGATCCATCCTTTATTATCATATTTAAGTGTAATTAAATCACCAGTCTTTTGAGTATTTGGATCGAGAAGGTCAAAGTTCAATCCAAAATCTATACTAGCGGTTGGAAGACCTGTAGCAATTTCTGGTTTGAGAGTGAAATAATCAACGGGCGTTCCTAATTCATTATTCTTGACACCAGACTCCGACTTATCTTCCATTCTTTGATTGTCGGCAAAGTCATCGACAAAGAAACCAGATTTAAATCTATCTAAACCATCAGCATCTCTAACCTGGAATGTTTTAGTATCAAGTTCAAGAAGAGAAAGTGATGTAAGAGTTTCTAAAGTTTCAACTCTATCCTCAATCTTTCCAATATCTCTCATTGTATATCTTCTGTTATCAGTAAAAGTCAATACTGCATCAGAAGTGTTATAAAGATATGCTGGCAACTCAATTTTTGCCAATTCCATCATATCACCACTAATTTCAGGTTCCTTTGGATTCTCGGCACTGGTTCCTTTTATTACAGCAATATTTCCTTGAGTGGTGAATACTACTTTATCAATTCTTGGTAGATAGTAACTAAATCCAACTAAAGAACTTTCGTTTGGTGTAACCAGTAAAGTTGGATTAGTTCCCGTTGTAGCAAAAGTTCTTGCAGTATAGTCAAAAGGAGAAAGTGATGTAGAAGTAAAATCAGAAACTCTAGGTCTAAAATCTAAGGTATCAGATGCTCTTAAATTTCCTGCCTCGGGAATATCCGATTTAAATCTGGCAGCATCATACGAATTCACTGTATATACATCACCACTATCATTAGTGGGAACTGTATAGTGATTGTAAATTATTAATAGTTTTCTAGATGGTTTATAATTTATATTTTCTTTTCGTACAATTCTTGAATAATCATAGAATTGTTCTTTGACACCTGTATCAAGAGTATAGTTATTGGTAACATCTTCATAATTTCCGAGTCCAATTACCTGTAAAGGTGCAATAAGATTAGACTCTTCAAATCTTACATTTTCACCAACATTAAATTTATCCTCAGTAAGGTAAACTATCTCAACTTTAGTTGCTGAAGATCTTGTAACTACTTGAGCGATTGCATTACTTGTAGATCCAACTACTCTTTCTCCTAAAATTGACGCTGTATTGAGTGCTAATCCTGCAGGAAATTCAAGAGAATCTAAAGTTGGAATAGATGTTCCTAATGATTCATAAACAGCGACAACTTCTGCAACATCAGGAACATTCAGAGAAATTTCTCTATCTTGAATTCTAGTTCCATAGAAATCACTTTGAGTGGTTTGAGAAATAGATGTAGATACACCACTAGCAGAATTAGTTACCTCTACTTTTGTGCTTCTCGTGTAAACTTTATCTTTATTGGTAATACCAATTTTTTTAACAGTTGTGTTAACTGTTACATTACTAGATTGTGATGCAGTAAGTCCTGTAAAATTAATTACTTGACCTGAGGAACTGAGAGATACCTGATCACCAGTTAAAGTTTCGATAGATCCATCATTGTAATGAATACTAAATCTTTCTTGATCAAAAGATTCAAAGAGGGAACTACTGATTCCAGTCGCAGATACGTTAATAGACAGTGATCCAGTAGAACTTGTTGATTGCTCTCTAATTTGACTTGAGACTAAAAGATTGGAAGAACCAAGATCAACTGAAGATACGTTCTGTTCTTCAAGAGGTGCAAACAAACCACCACGTTCTTTAACAAGAGGGACACCTAATGCAAAGGTTCCTGTAAAATTAGAACCTGGTAGACCACCATCACAAACATTAGCTCTATCTTGCTCAGCAACCAAAGTTACTTGTGTTTTGGCAGAATTTATAGCAGAAACTCTATTAAAAGTTTCATCACTAGTTCCAGCGATCTGATATCTGACAATATCTCCAACTTTGATATTATTGAAGAATTTACCAGGACAAGTCATAGCACCACCAGTGCTAATCCGAACGGTATCTGCTATACCAAATCCAGTAGGAAGTCTCCTCTCAAGAATAGTATCAGCAATAAAATCTCTCTTGAGTTCTGAATTAAGTGATGTAGAGTCCTGATAAACAGACTTAACATCTTCAATACCATAAGTAGTCAGACTTGTAATTGAACGAGAAATTTCTTTACTCTCATTAATTAAAAGTTGCTCACCAACTATGAAGGTCCCTGATGTCTGCATCAGGGTAATGTTGGTAGTGCCACCAGGAGCACTTTGAACATATCCAGAAGCACCACTACTTACACCTCTAATGTAAGAACTGACGGGGATGTCAGCAGTTAGTGCGTTTTCATTTAAACTGATAGTTGTATATGTTTGAACATCAAAAACATATAAGTCCCAAGAAGTAGAAAGATTTACTTGAGCAGAATCTGTAAGACTAAAATTATATACTCTAGCTTGACCAATTTCCGTGCCGGTGGCAGCAGTTGTGGAAGTACCTCTTCTTTGACCCTGAAGTCTTACAATATTACTATTATTATTAACACCAAATAATGGAGTTCCTTGAACATTATTGACGCGAATCAGTGTTCCCATTTCAAAAGGAACTAATGAATTGGAGATTGTTCTAGTGTCTCTTGGTTTTTCAACATCAATAATTTTAGTAGATTGATTTTCTACATCATATCCCTTTACATATGCTTTTCCTGCAGAAACAGAAACCCCCATCAGATTTTCAGATGGAACATTTCCATCGTCTGTAGATTGATTTGAGAAAAATACTCCCTCATTACCAAGTCTATCATTCAAAGACTCTCTAACTTCAATATCAAAGTTATCAAGAGAATAGTTACCCGACTCTTCAAAAGTTCTCTGAGCAAAATAATCTCTAATTAAATTATAATTTGATCTATTTTCAATTCTTTTTAATTCACCATCTTGAACTCTAACAAGTTCTACAAAGGTCTTGTCATCATTATCTGTTAAAAGTTTTTTAGATAATGTTAAAGTAATTTTTAATCTATCTGCTCCTGGTGCAGCAAAGTTTGAAAATCCTTTGGCAATATCATATAAAGAATCATCATCTTTCGCTGTGATGATTTCTTCATTAATAGTTAAACCAACTCTATACGATGACGTATTGGAATATGGATCTAAAAATATTTTATCAGTAGAAACATCTACAAAAGTCCCTCTAATAAAGTATACTCCAGAACCAATTGATACTGAACTGGAGACTGATGTGGCATCTTCAGAAACAAGAGATGCTACAGTCTCACCAGCATTGATAGAGGTGTTACCATAAGTAAAAGATTCTTCAGTAATTAAAACTTCACCATCCTGGAAGGGTTCAACTTGGTTGTTATCTCCAGACTCAACGTACTTTACAAAAATAGATGGATTTGTTATGCCAGTTAATTCAGATACATTTTCATATCTATCAACTTTAGCAACAACACCGGATGTTTGACCTTTTAATCTCTTTCCTACAAGGTTCTTACCATAAACCGAAATATCAATACCAAGATGATCTCCGTTTAACTTTACCGCAGGATATTCCGAATCATATATGACATTTCCGGGGATCACCATTGATCCCTCTTTGAACATATGACTTCCAAAAGACTCTATTTGATTCTGCAGAATTGACTGCAGAGTCGTCAGTTCTCTAGCTTGAACTGGAAATCCTGGTTTAAATAAAACCTTGTAAAAATTATCATCCTTATCGAAATCATCAAAATAAGGATTAATATTGAGATTAGTTTTCTGTGGCATCGTTTAAAATTCCAGGATGATTTTAACGTCTTCTTTTTGTCTTGAATTTCTGGAGATTGCTGGACGATTGTCAATATAGACAACATCTCCTGACCTTTTATTTATCTCAGGATTGGCAATACCATTTGTGATTTGAGTGCCAATTGAAATAAGTTTTGTTCCCGTTGGATTTGTAGTAATACCGGTAAATCCAGTATCAATAGAACCGGAAAAACCTCCAGTGGTAGTCACTGCATTTGTGTTTGAGGCAAATGCATACAAATTACCATTAGTAGAAACACCAACATAATCTGTTTGATCAAATGTTGTTTGATTAAAGAAAGCATTTCTATCTTGGAAATACTTCAATACTTTGGTTTCGTTGTCAAACGATGCAACAAATCCAACTGCTTTTCCACCAGTAACACTTTGACTAATCTTATCACCAACAGATACTGTTCCAGTAACTGATGTGAACTTTAATGCACCCAAAGAGGAGAACTGATTTTCAGTAAAAATAGTAGTAGATCCAATAGAAGTTGGATTTTTTACAATACCTATTTGTGCGAAAGTTACATCAGTTGGAAAATCTCTAGTCGAATCATCAAACCTTGCATAAACAAGAACTTTATCTGCACCAAGTTCTTTATAAAGATCATGACCATGACCTTTTGATGGTGGAATGATTGGTATTAGTTTTGCTTTAGCACTAGAATTAGAATTTATAGATCCAAGATCAACAATTCCATAACTATAGTTTTTACCACCGGAAGAAACGACTGTATTTGTAATTTTTCCGTTTACATCTACATCAACAATTACTTTACCACCAGTACCATCACCTAAAATATTAACTTCATGTGATCCTTGTGAATATCCCAATCCTTGTTGATCAATATAAACTTTTTTAATTTGGTTTTCATTAGTATCAGAATCACCATTATTTCTAACGGCAACTATCTGAGCATCTGTTGATGTTGACCAATTATTTGGAAGAGAGATATATTCAGTAGAATCAAACTTAATGATGTCACTTGGAGACACTGTAAAAAGATATTTCCAAATATATCCATCACCACTTACACCTGCTTTTGATGGTTCAAGGTCTGTAAAGGTTGGTTCATCAAGGGAAGCGTTTCCTGTTGTACTAATTCCAGAAGACCCATTATCAATTACAGTGTATACTTTGAACTCACTATTCATTACATAGTAGTTCGCATCATAAAGTCTTGCAGACTTGGTAGTTGGAGAAAGATTTTTGAGATTGTAATCGTGACGATACATCTCATATTTTGTTCCACTAGTCCAGTCAACTCTCCTAACTAGTCTTCTTACATTAGCAGAGGAGACTTTTTTACCAAAAGATATATTATCACCAATAAAATTGGTATAATCAATACTATCGGTAGGACTAGGTGTATTTGTATCCCAGTCTGTAGTTCTTCCAAATCCAACTATAGAAGGATTGGATAGACCAACAAAAACATAGTAAGAGTTTGCAGAACTAGTGACGGAATCTACAAAGTTTCCCGCATTTAATATTCTAAACTGATCGGTTACAATTGCCGCCATTGTTGCTAGCTTTTTTCTGTATTTATAACTATCCCAGGTCCTTTCTGAGAGAACCATTATCTCTCAAACCGAATCCTCTTCTTTGGATAGTGGGGAATGTTGATAATCCAGCATCAACTCTCAAACCAGTGACACCAATTGAAACTGGAGAGGATGCTCTGGTAAATCCAGAAAGTCTACCCCAGGAGAGTGTTCCTCGTGGATCTGTCAAACTACCTGTAGTAGTGAGACCTCCATGTGTGGTGGTAGAGAGGATATTGCAAGTAGCAACTCCAGTCGTCGCAGTTGTATGAAGATCGTTGATAATGTAAATGTTATCAAGGAATGTTGTGCCGATGGCAACAATTGAATTATCAGATCCGTTGATAGATCTAACGCCATCACCAACACTCGTGTTCTTGACAAATATTGGATAACCTTCTTGAAGTCCTGCAGTGCTAGATGCTGTGAAACTAAACGCAAGAGCAAGAGCATTCCCTCCAGTTCCAACTGCTGTAGCAATACCAGTTATTGTTGCAGCAAAACCAGCAACAGCAGTAATTCCAGTCAAAGTTTCAACGGAAAGTGCTGGCGTAGAAACAAGAACCTGTGGTGGTGCCGTGCGCGTATATCCAAAACCAGCATTTGTTACAGATGCAGAGTTGATAAAGTCATTTACGATAGCAACTGTGCCAGTAGCAGTTGTACCAACACCAACACCAACTGCTTTTGGTGCAGCAATCTTGACAGTTGCAGAACCAGAATAACCAGCACCACCTTTAGTAACATCCAAAGAACTAATCGTTCCTGTTGAGGAAACTACAGCAGTGACGGCAGCAGATACATGCACAGTTGACGTATTTACAAGTAATCCGTTGACACTAGTAATATTGATGGAAGATTCATTTTCTTCATAATTGAAGAATTGAGCATCATCAACAAATATTTCGGTTGCGGATGCGGAGATATCTCCGATAACTCTTGCAGTAGGATAAACTTGACCTTCAATAGAATCTCTAGACTTATTAACAAGTTCTCCACCAAGTGTTTGGTCTACTTTATTCTTAATCCAACTAAGTGGTTTAAAGTTTGTTTCATCTATACCTAAACCAGCGTAGATATTAGTTTCTACCTTATCAGAATTGTTAATATTGTAAACTGTTCTAGGATCTTGCGATGAACTATTTTCAGTTTTTTGCATTTGTAGAAGATCACCAGGTTCAATACTGGTGTTTACGTCTACGCTGACACTATCAGTCCCTCTTGTTCCTCTATAGAAGAAGATATCAATGTTGTCATTTGAAGTTGGTGCTGTGGTGAATACAATTGATGTACCACCAACAAATTGATAGTGAACATTTGGTTGTTGGATAACACCATTAACATAAATCAGTAGAACTGCCTCAAGATCAATCACTGAAGAATCTGGATTATTTTTATCAACTTCAAAACTCAGGAGTTCTCCTTTATAATTTAATGGGAATCTTGTACGTGAACCGTTAATAAGACTGGAGATAGAATCAATATAATCAAGTTCGCCAAATTGCCAAGCAGCGAACTTATCATTAAATACACTCAAAACTTCAAATTCAGGTTCATGGACCATCGCGGGGAGACCCTTAGCAGTTACAAGACCCACTGCTTTGAATTTATCTCCAATCCTAAATCCATATCCATTTCTAGTAATCTTGAAATTTTTAACCTCAAATAGAGTAGATCCAATTCCAACTGCGGTTATGGCAGCACCAACTTCGACATTGAGAAGAAGTCCGCTACCAGTATCCGTTGTAGCACCTTGACCAAGACGAGAAACTCCTACGATTGAAAGATTTTCGTAAGAAGGTGATGGAATATTGATAGTTGGATTGTAACTAAAACCAGATCCACCATTCGTTACATTGAATGCAAGAGATCCACCAGCACCAACTGTCACCGTGACAGCGGCAGCACTACCAGTATGATTTGGATCGGTGATTCCAATAGCAACAGTTCCACGGTATCCAGAACCAAGAATATCAGTAGCACCAGCTCCAATAGTCTGAATTACACCACCAGACACAAACGCGGTTACAGATGCACCAACCAGAGGGGCTATTCCAAGACCTTGAGTAGATCCAAGAGAAACAATCATTCCACCTCTTGGAAGTTGATTCTTATTTACATCAGTTTCAGAAATTACAAGGTTATCGTTTGAATCTTTTACTCCAGTAAATACAACATTAGAAACACCACCACTTTCGGTGAAACTATAATTTCCTCCGATATTATTATCAGTGGTTGGAGTTTGGAATATATTGTTTATGAATACCAAACCACTTCCAGTTTCAATACCTGTTGTGTTAGCACCACCAACAGTCAAACGATATGTTGCGCCAATACCAGTAAACTGTCTAGTAATATCATCATAAATTTGATTAGATGCATAATCATTTCTTAAGTATACTCTACCATTAAAAGTAGACTTATGGAATGGAATATTGCTATTATCAACCAGTTCTTGAGTATTACCTCTAGGTGCTTCGGTAAAGTGAATCTTACTTCTAGTCATATTGTAAGAACCTTGGAACACTCTGATGGTAGATCCGTCAGTATGTGTGGTTGCTAAGGTTCCGACAAATCCCCTCTCAGTTTTGACAACATTGAAAGAACCTGTTCCTGTAATAGGACCAATAGTTGTAGTTCCAAGACCAACAGCGTTAACTTTGACAAACTCATTATCAACTTTTAAAACATCACCTGGTAAAATAGAAGAAATTCCAGAGATACCAAAGTATGTTGTACCAACAGAAATAGAACCACCATTATTGCTAAGTGTATAGTTAATGTTGGAGAATGCTAAAGGAGACCTTGAGACGCCATCAATCGTAATTAGAGATTTCTCAAGTTTCTTTTCCATTTCAAGAGTATGTCCATTTCCACTACCAGCAGAATTGAATGTAACTGCCGCACCGGTTTTACTGGTGGCCAATTTAAATTCATTATTATTAACTTTAATAGCATAAACTGTGGATGGAAGAACACTACCTGTAGACATCACCATGGAAGCATAGGCACCATCTATGAAAGTTGATCTTGGTGTGTATATTAGTTTTTCGCGATCACTGAAGAAATGATCAGCGATTGAGAATACACCTGTACCAAGATTGACTACGGTTGAAATACCAGGATTGAATTGTTTTTCAAATACTGTAACATTATTATGCTTGACATCAAAATCAACCTTATTAGTCCTATCACCATTGACAGAATCAAACTGAGTGGTTTTTAATTGTTCATTTGCTGACCCATAACTTAAAGTTGCAGGAATATTATCAAGATCTTTTTCAGTTTGAATTATTTCACTGTACGTTTGTACAGTAATATCATTACTAATATTTGGATCTGGATGGAATATTAGTATGAAATTATCACCACTAATTTCAGCACCAAATGTACCAATACCCATGGTGCTGCCAATTGACAGATGTGGATACTGTACTGTAAAAGCATTTGTATTATTATGATTAAACAATACTTGATGTAACGCAGAAGTATTACCATAAGATACCTTTGCGGTAGATTTAACTGTTGTTACATCTGATTTAACGTAAGTCAGAACTGTAGAAATTCCAGTTCCAGAGAACGTAGAGAATTTAGTTTCAAGACGACCCTCTCTAACGGCACTATCCGGTTGACCACTTGCTTTAAAGATATGTGTTCCAATTCCAGCACCAACTGTATTGAATCCAACAATTCTAGAACGAACCAGAACATTATTGGATTCTGTATTCTCAAAATTCAACTTTAGGACACCAGATGCAATGTTACTGGTGAAAGTTCCAATAAACTTAGGAGAATATCCGAGAGTGCTGTTGTCAAAGAAGAAGTCAGATCTATAAGTGTCAGTACCATCATGATCAACAAACATATCAACAATTGTCTTATCCTTAGTAACAGTGTCAATAAGTTCAATATTTGCAAATATAGACTCAGTTGCATTTGAAGAACCTTCAAAGACTAATCCCGTAGAACCAACACCAACAGAAAGATTATTTCCAATTAGATTGACAAATCCAACTGATTGTGTACCAACACCTGCAAGAGTAGTGTTAAAGTTGTTCTTTATAAATTTGACATCTATGTCATCATTAAAAGGATTATCTGGTGTAAGTCTTAGTGAAACGTTATCAAAAGTATCTTTGAATGCTTCAATATCAGCAAGGTCATCTTTCGTATTATGAATAGATGCTTTTTCGACAGTGATTAAATCATCATCTTTTGTATTAACAACAATCAGTTCAGTTGCTTGTAGATCCTTACTATTAGGTTTAATCATCTGAACCAAATATCTACTATATCCATCATTAGCAATAAACCTATCAATATCACGATATAGTGTGGTGTTAGCATTTTCTTGGTTTGAGAATTTGCTATTGAAGTTGTCTATGGTAAGAACTCTATTAGTCTTACACTCGATGTAGTCAGAAAGTCTCTTATTCTGGAACTTAATAAACTTAGATTTGTTGTTAGAAGCATCAACATCAATACCAAAATCAAAGAAGTTGATTGCATCAACTCTCATAGTGGTTCCATTTGCATTCACATTAATGATGTCAATAAGAGCAGTGCTAGTTGCAGAAGTGCTCGTGGCGGCAGAAACTTTTCCTTCAGATGTAATTCCAGTATCTGCAAAGTTTTTTAATCCTGAAGAATGAAGAATTCTATTAACAGGATTTACCCATTTTTCAAATTCAATTGGACTCTTAATACTGTAAGAGAGGTTCTGATAGTAATCATTATCTTGAACTACTTGATAATCAACATTCAATTTGCCAATATCATCTGACCAACCATTATTGGTCTCAAGAGAATAATCAACCTCAAAGATACCGGTGTTTTCATCAATTTTATTGATAGTTGCTACGGTGCCAGAGTTCTTGCCGACAATCACATCATCCTTAGAAAGATCATGAGTTCCATAAACCTTAATTGAATCATTAAGATTATTTGTAACTATTAAATCTATTTCTGTGTAAGTGTTTCCAGATTTTATGAACAAAGATTCACCAACAATAAACTCTAAAGGAGTTTGTGTTACTGTAAAGGTGGGATAGTTGTTTTTATTGACTAAAGTGGCAAAAGTGCTTTGACCGTCTGTTTGAGCAACACCAGCGTTAGTTGCAAAAGGAGAGATATCAAATTCAACTTCTGCAGGATTTGTGTTTCTATAAGCAGTTACTTTGAAGAAGTTGTAAGAATAGTCTTGAGAATTAAATCCAGTTCCTGTAGTAGATGCTAATGAAATATTTTCAGCATATACAAAATCATTTACAGCAAATGGTGCTGATGAAGTTGTAAATCCTAGGGTTGGAGTTGCAAGAACACATGTTACAACACCTGCAGGTGATGAGAAGATACTATTAACACCAACACCATTACTATTGTTTACTGAGAATACTTTAGATTCTGTATCAGATAGACCTTTGGGAACATCAAGTATTTCAATTTTATTAATAGATGAACCCTGTATCTTCGCAATTAGACTTCCATTATCATAAGCAGACCCTGTATCGGGATCAACAAGAACAAGGTCTGGGGGAGAAGTAAATCCTGAACCACCAGAAGTTATTGTTATACCAGAAATGGTATTTCTATTAATAACTGTAATATTTGGTGAGATATAAACTTCTGGACTAAGTGTCTTATCAGCAGAAAAATCAAATCCAGCATCTTGAATAGTAACTTGATTAATTCTACCAAGAGTTGTAGATGTAGGAATGATGTCTGCGTTTGTGCCTGCAGTGGATGCAATACTTACAAACTTGGGAAGTTTTTTATAACCTGCGCCACCAAAGGTGATTTCCATTCTATCAATACCACCAAGAGCTCTTGGTGAAGAAGTAGAATATTTAAGAACACTTGTGGATGTCTGATTATAATCGAGGTCTTCTGGAACACTCTTGAGTGAAACTGTAAATACGGTTTCACCAACTCCAGTAACACTATATGTTCCAGAATAAGTGCTATCAACAAAGTTAATTTCAGAGTAATTTGTTACCTCAGTATCAGCAGTGCTGATATAACCTGCTTTTTCTAACTGATAGTAAACTTTGGATGGAAGATCCTTACTAAAGTTTAGAGTAACTGTTGATGCGGTTACTGTATTTGCAATACCAACAGTGCCAACACCAACAGTGTTGAATGTTGTAGAAGAGCCAATAGAGACTAATTCATTTTTAAAGTCACGATCATAATAGAGTTTAAAGTTATAACCACTCAAAGAAGAATCATTAACATTAAATACCAAGTTGTTGTCTCTAACAACATTCAGTCTTGGGTTAATTGCAGATAATTCTTGACTGGAACCACCAGTAGATCCAAAACTTACTACTGTTGGTGGATTTGAAACTGCATCAAATCTAGTGTTTGTAAGATTGATATTATTATCATCAATTCTATAAACAAAGTAGGAACCAGTACTAAGACCAGATATTATGAGATTGGAATCATAAAATACCTTGTCGCCAGTTTTTAATCCATGTTCTGTAAGAGTGAGTCTATTGGTGGATGTATTAACCGCTGTGGATGTAAATCCGATTGGATTGACAAGTAATTTATCATTAGCAGAATTATATTTTAGATATACAGAAACAGATGTGCCAATACCAACTGATTGCTCAGAGTTTACACTTAGATTGATAACATCGCCATTTATCAAACCATGTGCTGTAGAAACAGCAACTTTGGATCTAATTTTTTCTACTTTAGCAGTTACTTGAGTTTTGTTTGAAGTTAATGAGTATCTGTAATCTCTACTATCAGCATTAGAGGTAATATTTCTAAAATATAATCCTTCGGTGTTTGTAGTCAGTCCAACTTGAGTGCAAAGACCAATTATATTATCAGTCTTTTTAACTACAAATAAGGTTTGAGTATTACCACTTTGTGGAATACTATAAGTTGCACTAGTGTTAGTGTTAGAAACCGTAAATCCTTGTGATCCAGCAAACCTTTCAAATGTAACTTGATCGCCAGTTTTAAATGGGTGATTAGGTAAGTAAATTCCTTGAGTTGGAACTGAAATAGTATATTGACGACTTCCAGTAAAATATCCTTTAGAAGAGGATGCTCCAGTGGTAGTTCCGATACCTACAGATTGAATGCTGTTGAAGAATACCTTATCATTTACAGCAGAATCAAAGTAAGGAGAATTTACAGGCAAAGTAAATTTACTTGGAGATACAAATACATCAGTATTTGCAGTGTGTGCGGCACCTACAATCCCCCTCAAGACTCTAATTACCTTTTTGTTTGGATATGTACCTAAAACGGATAAAGTCTCTGTGCCGATTCCTAAAGTGCTTCCTACAGAAATAGAATTAACTATTCTATTGACAAAAATATCGGTAACAAATCCAACTGTAGAGTTAGCTGCGGCTTCAATAGAGAGACGAGTTCTTTCTGATGTAACACCAATTTTGTGAGATTTTGTTAAACCATCAATAAAAGTAGAAAGACCAGAAACGGCAATTTGATCATTATCAAAATATCTATGGAATGGATCTACGTTAACAGATACTGCACCACTCTTTTCCCAAACAAGCACTGCATTTTGATGACTTTGAATTGTGGTAGTTACGTCTACAATAGATTTACCAGTAACTATACCAACATATGCGGAAAGTCCTCCACCGTTAGTATCACTATTGTCAAAGACCGCAATTTCTCCAACTCTATAATTAGAACCAGAATTATTAATTTTTAACCCATCTACAGATCCTCTAGTAATAGAGTCAATTACGGCTTTTTGTATGAGGGTTTCGTTTGGTTCAGAAACAAAATCATTATTAGCAAATTTATCAGAAGCAGTGTAAGGAAGGGTATTTCTTCTTAATTCAGAAGAATTAAAGTCAAAAGTCTGATTAATATTTTGAGTTACTGGAACAGAACAGTAAGATTCACCAATAAAGAATGGGAAATTACTACTCTTTCCATCACTAGTAATAGAGGCATGATAAGCATAAACTCCATTCGGATATTCTGGAGTTTTGGCATATCTTCCGTTATGTTCATCAAGATCTCCAGAATTGGTGAATTTATAATCTTCTACAAAAAATCCAGCATCAAATCCAGAAGGACGATCAGAAACTTCGACAGTTGCTAACTCATAACTGCCGGTGAGAATTTTGATACCTGAGTTTACATCTGCTGCATCAGTATATCCATAACCACCATATATGGGGTTGCCATCATATGCCCAACCGATAATTGGAGAATGTGTTCCACCAATATCACCAAACGCATCTGCACCGATAGCAGTAGAATATCCTACTAATCCATATCCAAGTTTCTGATCACTCTCAATTAGAACCTCATCACCAAATCTATCATGAGTGTTACAAGTTAAATCTCTAACTTCAACATCAATAACACCACCAGCACCAGCAGAAGTTATTACTACTGAGGTGGTATTTTGAACATATCCTGCACCACCAGTAAGAACTACAACATTCGTGATTTTTCCACCACTGACAATAGCTCTAAGTTTTGCACCAACACCTTCGCCTTCAACTTTAAGATCTGGAGCAGATGAGTACTCACTACCAGTATTAGTAATTTGTACTGAAACAACCTTTCCTCCAGAAATAAGTGGTTTTAACTCAGCATTTTTACCATTTTTAATCTTAATATCTGGTTTCTTATGGAAGTTAAGAATTGTCGATCCGTAACCTGTACCAGTTTCGTATAAGTATAAATCAACGATTTCACCTCTTACAGATGGAGTTGCTGTAATAATACCAGATACACCATCAAATTCTGCATTAACAGTAATTGTTACGGGTGGATAAGCAAAATTTTGAATTCCAGTTCCTACACCAGTAATATTGACATGTTGTTTTTTAATGTAGTCTGTTGTGTTTGTTCCACCAACTCCTGCATTTGCAACTCTAAAAGAATTGTCATCAATTTTCAATACTTGATATTGTACACTAGTGCTTAATCCTGTTACAGCAGTATTATCTGTTGTGTAAAGTATTTTGTCTCCATCAGAAAATCCGTGATTTTTAAAGGTTATTAAATCACTGACTGTGGAGATATTTTCAGATTTGACTTTTAATTGTCTATTCTCATATCCACTACCAGGGTTAGTAACTTTAATTGCGCTAATATTTTTCTTACCATCAAATAACCTGAATTTATGAATACCTTGAGAAAAAGTGGTAAATCCTACTGTGCTAATACCACTTGAATAATTTTCAAAGGTTTCAAACAACTTAATTGTTGTTGTGTTGACAACTTGAGCAAAGTATACAGACCCACTCGCCAGTGCTTTATCTTGATGACTGTTTGAACCACCAAAAGTTCCAATTCCAATTGCATTATTACCATTTCTGCTATAGACAATAGCATCACCATTTCTCAAATTATGTGGTTTGTCAAAAGAAATGGTATCATCACTATTGTTAACACTACCTCCACCAGAAGTTGAACGAGCATCAAACTCAATCTCACGATATCTGGTTTCTAATATTGGTTGTAAAACTGCACCAGATCCATTACCACCATCAATAGTGATGGAAGTAACATCTACTAAATCAAAATCTTGGGGATCAATTTTGACTTCAGTAACACCACCCCTAACCACAGATCTGACTAGAGCAGTAGTGTAAGCCGCTCCGGGAGAACCAATTTCTATGTTTGGTGGATTAATTACATCATAATTTTTACCACCATTATAAAGTCTTACATTTTCAATTGGACCAAAATAAATTTTGTCATTAGACTTATAATTTATGATTTCGGTGCCATTAATCAAAATTCCTGTAGAACCAGGTATAGTTAATGTTCCCTTACCGTCTTTAATGTTTCTAACGATTGGGAATTTTTTAAGTAATTGTTGAGGATAAATTGCCTCACTTTTTTGAGATGCAAGAATAAATTTGTGAGTTCCTGCACCAGCAGATGTAAATTCTAAAGAAGACCCTCCTTCAATTAAGGACCTGGAAGCAAAGAGTTTAATCTGGTTGGATGCAGATAGCACCTTAACAAAGTAAACGCCCTCAGGGACTCCTACAAGGGTGTCTGACGATGCTTTATAGAAAACTTCATCACCGGTTACGAATGGTACTGGTGATGAAAAAGAGATAATACTATATTTTTGTGTTGTTGCATCAAATCCCTGAAGAGCACTTCCAGCAGCAGACGCAAGAGTTGCGCTCAGAACACTCTCAGTGATGTCATATGAGGGTAAAGAGTTTGAAGCAACGTATGCATGAGTATCGTCCGTGTATACATTTTGAACATCACCAGTGATGTTATCATTACCATAGAATAGTGGAGTGCCACTACTGGTAGCGGTTTCAAGTTTTCTTCTAATCGTATAAATTGTGGTGGAATTAGCAGTAAACCCTACAAGGTTGTTAAGAGTAATTTGCTTGTTACTAGTGCTGACTGTAGCAACTACAGCATTAGCATGAAGAACAGTTTCTGTTGTTCCATTTAAAATATCTACAGTATCTCCAACTTTAAGACTAGAATCATCAATTTCACTTTTTAATTGTACTGTAGATCCACTGATGCTTTCAACATCAAATCTACAACTTGTATTGTAAATCCAACTATTAGCAAATATTTGTTTATCGGTTTTATTAACCTTTGGATTTTTAATTTTTTCGCCAATATTTTTGACAAATATCTCTTGCCCCTCATTTGAGAGTAGAATATCATTTGTTGCCTTGAATTTGGAAAGAACTCCACCAATACGAACTTCTACTTTCTTAGAAATATCACCATCTTCAAAACCGATGTAAACTTCATCAGTCCTAAGTTCTGTTGAGGGGGTAATGGCAGTTCCAATACCACTACATCCAAGAAATTGATTTACAGTTTTATCTTTATACTCAATAGTATTTCTTCCAGAAATAATTTTTCCAGTTTGAGCAAATCCAACTGTAGAATCAACTGTCACTACAGAAGCGCCAACACTTACAGTATTTGCAACTTTTGTAGATGGTTGAACTTTGAAAGTTCCCTCAATAAGATCTCTATCATCAAAACCTACAAACAATCCGAGTTTGAAATATGTGTTAATTCCAGAGCGTGTAAAAATTTCAACTTCAGATACAGAAGCTTGAGTAGAACTATCAGTGGATTTTCTGATTGTTTGTCCAACTAATCTGTTTGGATCTCCAGAAACCCTCTCAACGACAACTTCTTCTCTTCTTGTAAACTTTGCTGATGAAGGTTTGATGAGAAAATCTTCTAAATCAATTACCTTCGGATCAACACCATAAAGAACTTTGAAGAGAATTTTAAAAGAATCTTCGGTTCCTTTTGATTCATATAAACTTCTTATTTCTTTAATGAAGTTGTTTACGTCTAAATTATCTACAAAATCAACATCTTCAAGACCAGGAGCAAAGGAATATTTTAATTTTCTATAAAATTCTTTGAGGAACAGAGCACTGAGATTCTGTACGTTAGATCCATTAGCATGAACTTTTTCCGAAGTATCACTAAATACCAACTCTTCAGGATCAAGTTCAGAGCGATAAGAGGAAATACCACTAAAACCGCGAATACATCCAGTAAAAGAAGTAGCAGTTTTTCCAGTGTATGTTATAATTTCATCATCGATCCTAAACAGACCATACTCATCAGGAAAACCCTTAGTAGTAGAAACTTTAATAGTATCAGCAGTAGATGATATACCAACGGTCAAACTGGTATATCCAGTGATAACCTCTGGTGTAAGGTTATCAAATTTTAGATATTGATCTAAGTTCTCAACAATATCAGCAGCACCACTCTGATGTTCTTGAGAAATATAATATTGCTTCAGAAAGTCAATAGATTTAGGACTTTCGGATCTAAGAAATTCGGGTAACTGACTTTCAATTACTTGTTGAACTTTTACCCTTCTTTCAAAGCCTGTTTGTATCATTCTTATCCTCTCTTAAGTTCTCCGTTTAGGTAACTTGAAGTAACTTTATAACCGACGCCAGAGATCTGTTCGCCAGATGTAATAGTATCTTTAATCATATTTATCTCACTATCAGCAACCGAGAAAGAGAGATAAAGGTCTTTTAAACCAATCACATCATTTGAATCAGGAACTGCTTGAATTTCAACAATGTCATTATCTTTATCAGTGGAAGAAAATGTAATTGTATTCAGTAATATTTCTCCTTTTACATAATCAACTGTCCCTGCTGACTTAATTACAACTTCAAATTTACCATCTTGATTACGTTCTTTAACAACAGAAATTACACCTTTACCATTTTCCCCTGGAGTATCGGTAAAGTGGAATGTTCCATTCCTTCCAGAAAGTCCAAACCCACTACTCTTAATATTAAACCCATTTTTGTCCATGCGGAACTTATTACCATAACAGAGTTCATATTGTGCAGAAGTATTAAGTAAAGTTTTCAGATTTCTTCTAATTCTTACTCTAGTGATGTTAGAAGTGACAGCATTATCGGTATTATCAATTGCTTGACACAATTTACTGTATTTAAAGCGTCCTCCAAACTGATTAATGTTTGCAGTTGCAAAAGTATTCAGTGTAGATGAAACTTTTGATTTTAAATCATTAACATTTGAAACTTTTGCATTATTGTAATAAATTGCAGAGTCAATCTCAACAAAAAGAACCTTAAGATCTACAATTTTTTGATTTATACCTGATAAAGAGAAATTTTTCAGTTTAGTAGCGATTGATTGCTTATCAAAATCAGAAACAAAGTCACCATTTTTGGGTTTGATGCTAATAATGACATTTCCAAACTCTGGCGGGTTCAATTCTTCACCACCAACGACAGAAACTGATTCTGTGTTTGGATAAATTGACTGAATTATCGCTTCATAATCACGAGCAGTGACTGCACGGTACTGTGAGGAGTAAATTCTTGGAGCAAAGTACTTAATTGAGTCAATACTTTCAATTTCACCACCATTTTGTGCTTTTGAAGTGGTAGAAATTGTAACATCACCACTTGGAACTATAACATTACCAAGATTGTTAGTTACTCTTCCAGAATATGCGAAATTTTTCGCCCCATTTCCATCAATACCGTCTGTTGTGATATAAGAGACGGTAATAATCGCACCATTTTCTAATTTTTTGCCAAAAAATCCGTCTCCAAACAGAAGTTCGTATCTTTCGTCTTGAACTTCTTGTAAAAGATAAATTTCAGAGTTTTTATTAAGGTTTAAAATGTTTTGAGCAAGTTCATATTCCCTTCCTTCACCCGAATCGGAGGTTCCTTTAACCTTTACGACGATTGTAGAGGTATCGATAAAAGCATTTTGTAAAATAAAGCGTTGATCTAAAGATCCATCAACTACAAATTGTTTTTTCAGGTAAGTTCCTTGACAAATTTCAAGGTCATCGAACTTTGCGGTTCCAGAATTGATTGTTGTAGTGACATCCTCTGGAACTGAAAATACAAATTGACTATCATTAACACTTCCTACGCATACCAGACCCGCTTCTAGGGTCATAGTAGGTGATGTGCTTGTAGTTTGTACCGCCAGATTAATACGTGCCTTAGCGGCGCTTCTAGAGCGAGGCACATAACCGATATTTCTTGCCAAAGAAACAACATTTTCTCTCAAAGTTGCCGAATCCAGGAAGGATTCGTTTACAATCATGTTTGAGTTGTATGCAGTAATGTAGGTATTATAAGCTAACGTATCAATTAAGATAGAAAAATTAGATCCCTCAAAATCAAAGTCTGTAAACGTAGAGTTTGCACGGATATAGTCTTTGATTTGAGACCTAATTTGGTCAAAATCTAGATTTGTAAATTTAGTAAAAGGCATATTACCTTGTTGCCTCTAGCAAAAATGAAAATTCTTGAGTGGGAAATTCCTGACCGACAATATCATAAAAAATAGTAACATTAAAATTGTTATTATCTGGTTGAGGGTCTACATCAACTTGCACATTCGCAACTCTAGGTTCAAAATTATCAATTGTAGTGATAATTTGTTCTTCAATCACGCCTGCAGTGGCAAAATCAACGAAATCAAAAAGACTTGCCCGCACATCAGAACCTAAAATAGGTTGAAAAAACCTTTCTGTAGGTATCGTCTGCACTAAATTTTGAACAGATCGCGTGATTGCTCTCGCATTTTTCAAAATTGGCAAGTCTTTTGTAACAGGATGTGGGTCAAAAGATAGACTTATGTCTCTAAATGCTCTTGATCCCCTTGAAATTGCCATTGGTCAGTAGTTTTCTTGACTTTATTTATGGTAGCAGGGTCACCATAAACTTCTTGAATCACTCTTTCCTCTGGATCTTCAGTTTTTCGTGGTTTAAACCAATAATCTGATATGAGATTTGATGAACTCCACATCTCTTTCATGTGTTCCCTTCTCATTTAATCCTCTTCGGGCAATTCGGTATATTTATTTTCCCTTTCATCAGCAGTTTTCCAGAAGTATTCGTCTTCACGACCCATGCCAAGACGTTTATATCCATTTTCAACTTGATAGTATTGAGTAGAAACCTTAAAATCAGGCATTTTTGGTTCTACGGGTGTTAAACTATTGTCAAAGATACGTAATCTATTGTTTGGATACAGTGCATACTGACCATTTTCAAGTTCAATTAGGTTATGAGACTTATGTTCAGCAGGATTTTCACTGGTTGCCCAGTCTACGTAATCTGGATCATGATGATAATTGTCAATAGTACAGACATAAGTTCCTTTTACATTACCATGATCACGAGTGTAACACTCAAAATCCATCGAACCAATAAACTTTTTGTCTACACTGACCACACCATAGTCCATACAGTTCCAAAACTGTAAGTTAGGGAGGTCCATATCAGGTGTAGGAGTTTCCGGATCTGATACAAAAGCAGAAATTGGCAATTTATCATACATTGCCGCATATTCTGGTAAGTAAGTTTCAAAATAAAAAGCGCGTCCAGGTAACGATTTAACCGATACCCAAACGCCCTTTACAAACTCACCATGTCCGCTCTGATGATCAGTCAGATATTCTTTACGAACCCATACTTCCATAGAAGGAAGATTAGCGATCAAACAAGCCATGTGTGTTTACAAATCTAAACTATCTATTATTTTCCTTGAGTGGGTTTCTTATATCCTGGTCTATTATAATATGCATTAGGTCCTGTTACCTGATCATATCTACTGGTAGAAGTAGGAGTTGCAAGAATAGCAGCACCAGCAATTGCTGCAGGTTTAGCTGCAAATGCAGCAGCTTTTCTCCAAGGCACCATGGGTGCAACAAACTCGGCAGCATCAAGTGCACCCTTTACTTTTGGATTATTTCCTGTTGCTCTTCTAAGAACATTGATACCTGATGCTGCGATGTCATCCTTTACTCCATACTTTAAAAGACCCATACCAGCACCACGAATACTTCTGATAGGATTCTTCTTGAAATTCTGAATCCCCTGCCTAGCTCCAGCAATCCTATCTTTAACAAACCCACCAACATTAAATTCGTTGATAGTTCCGGAATGTGCGTATGCTTCTGTTACGAACTGATTATATGTTTTCATTAAACCAATTTTTTTAGGTATTTATTAAAAAAGAGGGGTGATGCCCCTCTTAGTATTAACCTCTACCTTGTCCGCGATACATTTTCTTTTTACCGTTACGAGAAGTCGCGGCATACTTTGTATGCTTTCCTGATCCTTGACGAGACTTCTTCGGTTTTCCGGGCATCCACCCATCTTTAACCATTACTCTCATAGCCATTAGCAGTAATCTCCAATAATTTTAGTTTCAATGTCCGAGGGACGCGGACGACCTGTTTGATAATATTCTATCGCCAGGTCATCCATAATATCAAAATATTCGCCCTCAGTCAAGTCTGTGAACTTAATTTCACCCTTTATAAGGATTGTGTATTTGTCAGACATTATCAAATAATACGAGACTTCTCGTGACCAACTCTGACGTTAGGATCACACCAAATCTCATATCCTGCTTCGATAGCATCTAGACAGAATGACACATCCTCTCCACACATATCCTGAACTTCACCACTCTCAAAGACTTGCATCTTCGGAGCGAACCATGGATACTTGATTTTTTCGTCTTCGAAAACACCATGTTTGATGAGCAACCATCCGAAACCTGCATAATCAACTGTGAAAGGTTTCTTACGCTTACTGATGGTCTCCAAGGTTTCATGATCCATCACTCCACCATTACTACGGAAGTCATCTTCATCCATCCAGTGTGCTACAGAAGTAGTCTGTCCATCCTCTGTACAATACCAACCAGATGCGATGTCTTTATCCATCAGAACCAGTTGAAGAAACTTCTCTGTGTTGAAGACAATATCACTGTCAATCCACAGTTGCCAGTCATACTTCAGTTTTCCATCCCAAGGAAGTTGGTCAGGACCACGAAGTACATTAGCACCAAGACACTTACAACGTGCAAAGTTTACCATGGAACTGTAGTCTTGAGAGATTTGAATACTACCTCCCATTTGTACAATGTCAAAACAAAGTTGTACAAAGTTTTTTAGATATGTGTATGATACTCCACGTCCAGGAAGACAGAAGACTACTGACTTCCCACGAACCATCTCTCTTGCTTTTTCGTAGTCATACTGGGGAGAACTTCCACCCTCACCCTTAGTGGGCGATTTTGCTTTTACTGTAAATCCTTTTGCCATAATTTGGTCAAATTAAAATGTGAATGCATTCAAAGGTAATTATACTATGAGAACCAGTGTATGTCCACTAGTCCAGTTCGGTTATCAGTATTGAGTCTCCATCGACTTCCATGTTTATTTCTGTGCCCTCATACCACCCAAACTCCGATATAATCCACTCAGGTACTTGAATTACATACTCTCCAGTTACTGGATCGACCTCTACAGTCGTAAAATTTTCTCCGCGATTTTTTTTCATACAAGGTATTTCATTTTTCATTTTTGTTTTATATAGAAAAAGTTTGAGTTATATAAAGACCTCGCGAAAGCAAGACTTTATAGCTTAGAGGGACCCATGCCTTTTTAAACCGGGGGGGCGACCCGGCGCGGCGGGGCACTGTGCCACCGCCACGACTGGCACAGGGGATCACTGTCCCCAGATCCACCGTGCTAGGCG